>Ga0118677_10000414_pt1 | contig 93359 bp, 92 predicted proteins | sample AliMusrvi5mmetaG_FD_86154 | JGI IMG/M metagenome (GOLD analysis project Ga0118677, IMG submission 86154) | reverse complement strand
ATTATTTAATAGGCAGCGACGGGCCTGACGGGAAACCGGATACGGATGATGATGTAGAACCGCCGATAAATACGCAGAGGCACACCTTTAAAAAGAGCAGGAGCAATGAAGCCGGCGCCGCGGGCGTGGAATCAGGCATACAAAATTAGCATTATTAATACCGCGTAATTCGCGGAACTCTGAATTTTTTCCGGAGATCATCCCGGGGAAAAGATAAGGAGGTGAAACAGCGGAATAAAAAAATATAAGAAGTATCGATCGACCCTATGCCCGGGATAGCTGACCCCTATCCCGGGCTTTCTTTTCGTTCCAAAATTTAAAACAATGATAATTAGAACACCTGTAAGGTGTAAAGTTCCAAAATTTAAAACACTCGTTCCAAATTATAAAGATGATAATTAGAGCACCCGCAGGGTGTAATTAGAACACCTGTAAGGTGTAAAGTTCCAAATATATAATTACTAATTGCTGATAACTGATAGCTGATAATGAAAAAAATGCCAGAATATTTTAAACCCCAAAATTATATTTTTTGTGTTATAATCTTGGCATGAATATTCTTATAGCTCCGAATTCATACAAAGGAAGTCTGACAGGTTTTGAAGCAGCTTTTGCAATTGAAAAAGGGGTAAAGAGCGTATTTCCCCGGGCAAAAACCTTGAAGGTTCCTCTGGCTGATGGCGGAGACGGAACAATGGAAATAATGGCCTTTGCAACCGGCGGAAAAATAAAGTCCGCAAAAGTTACCGGGCCGCTTAAGAACCGGATAACCGCAAAGTACGGGGTTTCCGGTGATGGCAGGGTATATTTTATAGAAATGGCTGAAGCCTCCGGCTTAAAACTTGTTCCGGAAAAAAAGCGAAATCCTATGTTAACAACTACCCGGGGAGTCGGGGAGCTTATCAATATTGCCCTCAGCTCCGGCGCAAAAAAAATAGTTGTTGGTATAGGAGGAAGTGCTACCAATGACGGGGGCAGCGGAATGGCAGGAGCCCTTGGTTTTAAACTTTTGAACAGGCACGGCAAAGAGATATCCGGCGGCGGCTCGGGTCTCATAGAACTTGACAGGATAGAAGGCAGGGAAACACTTGATAAATTCAAGAATATTGAAATTGTTGTTGCCTGTGATGTTACTAATCCGTTGTACGGCAGATCAGGCGCAAGCAGGATCTTTGGCCCCCAGAAAGGCGCTCTTCCCTGGATGACCGCGGCTCTGGATACCGCTCTTTTTAAATACGCAAAAATAATCAGGCGGGACCTGGGTATTGATGTTTCCGGATTGAAAGGCGGCGGCGCGGCCGGAGGCCTGGGCGCAGGTTTGTATGCTTTCACAGGCGCAAAACTTAAGAAAGGAATAAACATTATCATGAACATATCCGGAATTGAAGAAAAATTAAAAAAAGCTGATCTAGTTATTACCGGTGAAGGCCAGCTGGACAACCAGTCAATGTATGGAAAAGTTCCGGTGGGCCTTGCGCTGCTGGCGAAAAAATACGGGGTACCGGTACTTTGTATTGCGGGAAAAATAGGGGATATCAACGAAAAGATCTATGCTGCCGGAATTTCCGCCGTAGTAACCCTTGTGGACGGGCCAATAACGCTTGAAAACTCAATGAAAAATGCTTCCATCCTTTTAACCGCAGCCACAGCGAGAACGCTTAAAGCCATTAAAAATATCAAGCTCTGAAAAGCAAAATTATTTCTGTTCCCGCGGAGTTGTCCTTATTCCTGAAGTAACAAGCCGGAGTTTTCCTGTTCAGGTATGGTTCTTTTAATTGACTAACCAGCTTCTTCCATATTATAATATAACAGTTTATAAAAGCATGTCATACTTTAAGTAGCGCTAAAAGGAGACGGTACATGAAATCAATTATTCTTGCCGGGGGTTTTGGAACCAGGTTAAGGCCCTTAACCTGTAACATTCCCAAACCTGTAGCGCCCTTAGCTAATAAACCCATAATGGGACACCTGATCGACCTTCTGAAAAAACATGGGATTAATGAGATCATATCCGCGCTGTATTTTCAACCTGAGTCAATAACGGATTATTTTAGAGATGGTTCCGACTTTGGTGTTAAAATGGATTATATCACCACCGAAGCGGAACTGGGTACAGCCGGTTGTGTAAAGTACGCGGCAAGATACATAGACGGTACTTTTATCGTAATGAGCGGTGATGTGCTTACCGATTTTGACCTGACCAAAGCCATAGAATTTCACAAAAAGAAAAAAGCAGCGGCTACTATTGTTCTGACCCGCGTGGATAATCCGCTGGCTTTCGGGGTTGTCATTACGGACAAAAATGGCAAGATCGTGCGTTTTCTCGAAAAACCTTCCTGGGGCGAGGTGTTCTCCGATACTATAAATACGGGTATCTATATTCTTGAAAAAGAGGTATTGGACCTTATTCCCGCCGAAAAAGATTTTGATTTTTCTAAGGATCTTTTTCCGTTAATGCTGCAAAAAAAAATGCCTCTTTTTGGGTATATCGCCAAGGGTTATTGGAAAGACGTGGGCAGTTTGTCCGAATACCGTATTTCGCATTATGATGTTATGGACCGCAAGCTTGACCTTATTATCCCGGGGGTAAAGACAAATAAAGTAGGCAAAGATATCTGGATAGACTCTGACACGAAAATTCATCCGACCGCGCTGCTGAAAAATCCCGTCATAATAGGCAAGAATGTACAGATAAAAGCCAATGTTATCATTGAAAATTCCACCATCGGGGATAATTGCATAATAGAAGCCGGCGCGAAAATAACCAACAGCGTGCTCTGGTCTAATTGTTTTGTGGGAAAAGAAGCGAACATTTTTGAGACCATACTTTGTCACGGGGTGGAAGTCGGCAAAAAAGCGGTCATACATACAAATTGTGTAATAGGCGATAATTGTATCATAGGCGATGAGGCCGCTTTAAAAGAGAATGTCAAACTCTGGCCGCATAAAAATGTTGAGTCCGGCGCTATCCTTTCCACCAGCTTGATCTGGGGAGACAAGTGGAGCCGGACAATATTTTCCGAGCACGGGGTAATAGGGCTGGCCAACATAGAGATCACCCCGGAATTTGCGGCTAAACTCGGTGCGGCCTACGGCGCGGCTTTTCCGAAAGGGTACTCCGTGATAACTTCCAGGGATAATCACAAAATATCCAGAATGACGAACCGTGCTTTTATGACCGGGATCCTGTCGTCGGGAGTCAATGTCTTTGATATTGGCGTAACCCCAATAAGTGTTGCCCGCTACGTTCTGAAACCTTTAAGAAGCGCCGGGGGCAGTCATATTAGAATGTCTCCGTTTGACGCGGAAAAGGTAGATATTAAATTCTTTGATGACCAGGGCATTGATCTTGCCACAAATAAGAAAAAAAGCATTGAAAGCCTCTTCTTCCGGGAAGATTTCAGGAGGGCTAACTACCAGGAGGTGGGGGAGGTTTCCTTTCCTTCCCATGTTATTGATCATTACCGTGAAGGGTTCCTGAAGGAGCTTAATAAAGACGCTATTAAAAAAAGGAAATTCAAACTGGTCATTGACTACGGTTTTGGCAGTTCCTCGACTGTTTTCCCTTCCCTGCTGGGGAAACTTGAATGTGAAGTAGTCTCGCTTAATTCGTATCTTGATGAGAGAAAGCTGACAAAATCTCCGGGAGAGTTTACCCACTCCATGGAGCAGCTTTCCAATATAACTTCGACTCTCAAAGCGGATCTTGGTATCATGCTTGACGCCGGTGCGGAAAAAATATTTATTGTAGATGAAAAAGGCCGGGTCCTGAACGGCGATCAGGCTCTCTGTCTCTTAACTTACCTGCAATTCAAGATCAACAAAGGCGGAACGATCGCTGTGCCTGTATACGCTTCTTCGGCGATAGAACAGATAGCCGCCGCGCACGGGGGAAAGGTTATCAGGACCAAAACCAGCTACAGGAGCATGATGGAAACCGCTATATCAGGAAAAGTTAATTTTGCCGGTGAAGCGTTCGGAGGCTTCATTTTTCCGAAATTCATGCCCTCCATGGATGCCATGATGTCGGTTGTAAAGATACTTGATGCGCTGGCCGTGGCAGGCGAGAAAATTTCAGATATCCTAAGGAAAGTTCCCGAATCAAAGGTCGTCCGGGCCCAGGTAGCCTGCCAGTGGGAAGCCAAAGGCACGGTAATGCGCCAGCTTAACGAATTTGCCAAGGATAAAAAAGCCGTGATGATAGACGGAGTAAAAATATTTCTGAAAGAAGGCTGGATCATGATAATTCCTGACGGGGAGAAGCCCCTGTTCCATCTGACTGCGGAAGCAGGGACGCTCGAAGCAGGAAAAAGATTAGCAGCCGAATATGCGCAATTGATAAAGGCCTGGCAGAAAGCGGGCAGCACGGAAGGAGAACCGGTATATGACGGAAGCGAAGATTAAGTTCGGTACTTCCGGGTGGCGCGGTATAATCAGCGATGATTTTACCTTTGAAGGAGTAAGACGGGTAGCCGGGGCAATAGCGCTGTATCTTAAAGAAAAAGAGCGGTCTACGGTCAAGAATGGCGTGATCATAGGCTATGATACGCGGTTTCTTTCTGAAAAATTTGCTGCTGCTGCCGCCGGAATTCTTTCCGCTTCCGGCGTAAAAGTGTATCTTACCGGGCGGGACACTCCGACACCGGTGCTCTCCTATGAAATAATTAAAAGAAAACTGGCAGGCGGTATTAATATTACGGCCAGCCACAATCCCCCTGAATATAACGGGCTCAAATTTTCGCCTTCTTCCGGCGGGCCCGCCTTGCCGGAGACCACAAAGCTCATAGAACAATATACCAATGATGCTTTGCTTGTTGTTCCTTCTGAAGATAACAAAAATATTGTCTCTTTGGAGCCGAGGCAGCCCTACCTGAAGCTCATAAAGGATAAGATAGATTTTAAAACCATTAAAAAAGCAAAACTAAAAACAGGTGTGGACCTGCTTTACGGGACCGGAAGGGAATATCTTGATGTGCTCCTTGCGGGCTCCTGCGCGAAGGTAAGTGTACTTCATAATTACCGCGATGTTAATTTTGGAGGGGGGTCTCCTGAACCTTCTGAGGAACGCCTTGCGGGGCTGCGAACGGCCATAAGAAAGGAAAAACTTGATATAGGACTGGCCACGGACGGAGATGCTGACAGGTACGGAATAATTGACCGTAACGGGGCTTTTGTCACACCCAATGAAATACTGCCGTTACTGATGGTTTATCTTAAAAAGAGCCGCGGCTGGAAAGGCTGCGTGGTCCGTACCGTAGCGACAACACACTTTGTTGATGCGCTGGCAAAAAAATATTCCATAGAAGTCAGGGAAACACCGGTGGGTTTTAAGTACATCGGGGAAATAATGATGAAGGAACCGATGATCATCGGCGGGGAAGAGAGCGGCGGCCTTACTATTTATAAGCATATACCTGAGAAAGATGGAATTCTTGCCTGTCTTCTGGTGCTGGAAATGGTAGCGGCGGAAAAAAAGACCATCAGAGAGATCTTAAACAAATTCTACGGTGAAGTCGGTTATTTCACTACAGGAAAAAGAAATGTAATTCTTACCGGCGCTAAAAAGGAAAAACTGATAGAAGCGCTTAAGAAAAAGCCGCCTGAGAAATTCGGCTCTTATCAGGTGGAAAAACTGATAACTCTGGATGGTTATAAGTTTTTACTCGGAGGCAATACGTGGTTAATGATACGGCTTTCCGGCACCGAGCCGCTGGTACGGCTCTACGCGGAAGCTGATTCGGACAGGCACCTTAACGAGATCGTAAAGCTCGGGGAAAAATATATTTTAAGTTTTTAGGACCCCGGGTTGTACTTTGTATGGCAACATTCCAGGAGAAAAGCCGGATGGCTAAGAATAACAGGTTTAAAAAATATAATGCCACTATTTTGCCGGGAACCAAAGTAAAATTTACCAGGTGGCCGCTTAAAGAAAGGTATAAAAAAATACTATTACTGGTAATAGCCGCTGTAGTTATCTATTTTTATTTTTGGGGAAACACCGGGATCATCCATTTAGTCCAGTCAAAATACAGGCAAAATAAACTGGAAAAGGCCATTGTGCTTATGGAAGAGGAAAACCGGCGCGCCATCGCCGAAATACAGGCTTTAAAAACCGATCTTAAGACCGTAGAGCGCCTGGCAAGGGAAGAACTCGGCCTTATAAAAAAAGGTGAAGTGGTCTACAAATTTGTCATAAAAAAAGAAGGAAAAAGTGATACTACTGGCGATAGAAACAGCAACCAGCGTTGAAAGCCTGGCCCTGGTTACAGAAGGGAAGCTCCTTGCGGAGCTGGATCTTGATAACGGGCTTTCTCACTCTCCGAGGCTCCTGAAAGACATTGATTTTTTATTTAAGGCCCTGGGCCTTTCTATTTCCGGTATTTCTGCCGTGGCGGTTTCCTCCGGCCCCGGCTCGTTTACCGGGCTGCGGGTCGGATTTTCTCTTGCCAAAGGCCTGGCTTATGCGGCAAAAAAGCCCTTTATCGCTATTCCGACACTCGATGCTTTTGCTTTTTCTGTCTGCAGTTTAAGCGGCGGCGTGGCCGGAAAAGAACCAAAAAGCAGGCCGGAAAAAGTTTATTGTCCTATTCTCGACGCCAGGAAGAACGAATTCTATTTTTCCGCCTATGCTGAAGAAGGCAACACTCTTCTTAAACTCCTTGCTGAAAACGCGCTTTCCATAAAGGATCTCTTAAAGGAACTAAAACAGATAAAAGCGGATAAATATTATTTTTTTGGGGACGGCATCAGCAAATGCCGGGCAGAGATAAAAAATACGATAAAAGACCCTGTTTTTTTAGAGGCAGCTCCGCGTGCTGCTTCCGTAGGCGCTCTGGCCCTTTTAAAACTGGGCCGGGGGGAAAAACAGGATTTTAACAAAGCCCTTCCTTTTTATGTGAGAAGACCGGATGCCGTTATTAATAAAGAATTAAAGGATTCCGGGGAAAAAAAGTGCCAAAAGTAAAAAAAATGGAGGAAAGCGATCTTGATGAAGTTGCTGCCATAGAAAAAGCCTCGTTTACCCTTCCCTGGTCAAGAGCTCTGTTTTTAAAGGATATAAAAGAAAATAAGAATGCATATTTTATTACTTTAAGGGTTAACGGAAGCCTTGCGGCCTACGGCGGCTTCTGGCTGCTTCAGGACGAGATAAATATAGTTACTGCCGCTGTTCATCCGGAGCAAAGGAAAAAAGGTTATGGACGGCTGGTCCTGCAAACGCTCTTAGAAGAAGGCCAAAAGCAGGGCGCAAAAATAGCCACTCTGGAAGTCCGGACCGGAAATATTGCCGCAAGGACCCTGTATGAAAGCCTGGGCTTTATTCAAGTAGCGGTAAGAAAGAAGTATTATTCCGATAACGGGGAAGATGCAATAGTTATGTGGCTTAATCCAATTTCAAAGGTTTAGGAGAAGGCTTGGACCGGCATAAAAAAGGTATCTGGTACGGCATTATTGCTTCTATATCGTGGGGCACTATCTGGCCGCTTTCCAAATATATCCTGGAGGTTTATCCCGCAGTCAGCCCCTTTTATATTTCCTTTCTGAGGTTTTTTTCGGCGGCGGCAGCCATGTTTGTTATTTTTTTAATAAAAAAGGATAAAGCCGCTTTTACTACTCTTAAAAAACACTGGGGGCTTTCCCTGCTCCTTGCTTTTTTTGGCATCTTCGGTATGGGCTGCCTGGTTTTCTTTTCGATCAAATATACCAGCACCATTAATTCAGCGCTGCTAATGAACTCCAACACGCTTTTTATTATCCTCTTCTCGGTCTTTAACGGCGAAAAAATAACCCGTGTTAAAGCTTCCGGCGCCGTGCTTGGTTTTTCCGGCTGTTATCTGATAATCAATAACGGCTTTTCTTTTAACTTTTTTTCAAGCAGCACCCTGTTCGGAGACCTGCTGGCGCTTGGAGCCGCAGTTTGCTGGGCTGTTTATACCGTAATAGGCCGCGCAAAGGTAAAAGAAGTGGACGCGACCCATCTCTCCGCGTTCAATTTTTTCTTTGGTTCCGTAATGATCCTGGCGTTGACCGCATTTCTGGGTGTCCCGCCCACTGATCTTTTTAAACCTGTCCCCTTTATAGGGATTGTTTTCATGGGCCTTATTCCCACGGCCTATGGTTTTACCATCTGGTACTACGCCCTTGAACATGTGGAAGCGGGAACCCTGGGACTTTTTCAGTTCATAGTACCTTTCATGACAGCGGTCATCGGGATCATATTTTTTCACGAAAAATTTACTTTTTACACTTTTTTAGGCATGGCTGCTATCCTGGCCGGTATTTACATTTCAGGCAAAAGCGCGGGAATTAAACCCGCTGGAGATTGAAAGTATAATGGAAAAAGTAAGGCTGGGAAAAAATAAAATTTTCAGGCCGTTCGTAAGCAAACATTCAAAATATTTTACGCATAGGCAGGGACGTTTTCTAGCAACAGCGAAATGGGAAGAAAAAGGGTTTTCAGTGTTTTCCTTCGGTAAAGATATTTCAATAAAATATAACCGGAAAAAAGACCTTATTAAGGCCCTGGACTTTTTAACTCTAAGGTTGGCAAAAGCAAAAAAAGGTATTATAAAAATAAGGAAAAGGGAATGAAACTCCTCGCCCAGGTGTAAGATAGCATTACTTTTTCATTTAAATTGACAAATCCCCGCACTAACCATTATAATACATATTCAAGCTTAATCTAATATTAAGTAACCAAAAGGAGAAAAAGATGGCAAAAACCTACAATATTGCGCAGGTCGGCGGAGATGGTACCGGGCCCGAGGTCCTTGCGGAAGGCATAAAAGTCATTGGGGAAGTCCAGAAAAAGTACGGATTTAAATTGAATTATACGAAATATGACTTTGGCGCGGAACGTTACCTTAAGACCGGTGAAACCTTACCTGACTCGGCGATAGAGGAATTCAGAAAGCAGGATGCCATTTATCTGGGGGCCATCGGGCATCCCGACGTAAAACCCGGAATTCTTGAATTGGGAATACTTTTAAAAGCCAGATTTAAGCTGGATCAGTATATTAATCTCAGGCCGGTAAAGCTTTTTCCGAACGTGGAGACGCCTTTAAAGGATAAAAAACCCGAGGATATAGATTTTGTAGTGATCCGGGAAAATTCCGGCGGGATCTATACCGGAATAGGCGGCGCCACTATGGTGGGCACGCAAAATGAGATAGCAACACAGGTGATGACCTATTCCCGGCCCATAGTTGACAGATGCATGAAATATGCCTATGACCTGACCAGAAAGCGAAACAAGAAAAAAATGCTTACCCTGGTCCACAAGAGCAACGTGCTGACCCATTGCGGTGATCTCTGGGTCCGGGCGCATAAAGAAATGGGCGACCGGGACTATAAAGATATCAAGCAGGATTATAATCATGTGGATGCCACCACGATGTGGTTCGTGAAACAGCCGGAGTATTATGATGTAATCGTCACAGAAAATCTCTTTGGAGATATAATTACAGACCTTGCCGCGATCATACAAGGCGGGCTTGGTGTTGCCGCCGGCGGTAATCTTAATCCGGAAGGCGTTTCAATGTTTGAACCTATGGGCGGAAGCGCTCCGAAGTATACCGGGAAAAATGTTATAAATCCCATTGCTGCCATCATGGCCGGAGGAATGATGCTTGATTCTCTTGGTGAAGAAAAAGCCGGGCAGGCCGTGGAAAAAGCCGTAGTAGCGGCGTTAACTACAGGAAAAATAAAAAGCATGGCGGCGGGAAGAATGGGAATGGGTACCAGGGAAGTCGGGGACCTTATTACCTCATTTATCAAGTAGAAATTGCGTCACAAACGCGGGATGGTGAGTCATGAATCCGATTAAAATAGGATTACCTGCAGGAAGTTTGCAGGAATCTACCATAGAAATGTTCAAAAAAGCCGGCTGGACTATATCTGTAGGAAGCCGTTCTTATGTTCCGAAGATAGACGACCCGGAATTGGCCGCGAGATTTATCCGCGCTCAGGAAATTCCCCGTTATGTTGAATCCGGCAAGCTGGATTTTGGCCTAACCGGCGCGGACTGGGTACTGGAAAATAACGCGGAAGTAGTGGAAGTAACCAGGCTTATTTACGCGAAAAGGACGAGAAGCATACTAAAATGGGTGCTGGCAGTCCCCAATGATTCTAAAATAAAAACGGTAAAAGACCTTGCAGGAAAGAAAATAGCCACGGAGATAGTCAATATTACCGGAAAATACCTGAAAGCTAACGGGGTCAAAGCGGACGTAGAATTTTCCTGGGGCGCGACTGAAGCAAAGCCCCCGGAGCTGGTTGACGCGGTAGTTGAAATTACCGAGACAGGCTCCTCGCTCCGGGCTAATAACCTCAGGATCATTGATACCATCATGGAATCCGCGACGGTAATAATCGTTAATAAACGCTCCTGGAAAAATAAGGCCATAAGAAAAAAAGTGGAAGCTCTTGCCATGCTGCTTCAGGGAGCGCTTGAAGCTGAAACAAAAGTCGGCCTTAAAATGAATTTACCCAGGAACAAACTGGAGAAAATAATTAAAGCCCTCCCGGCGCTTAAAAAGCCCACGATCTCTTCTCTCTCTGATCCGGAATGGATCGCGATAGAGGTAATAATAGATGAAAATGTCGTAAGGAACATAATTCCGGAACTGAAGGAATATGGCGCCCAGGGGATAATTGAGTATCCGTTAAATAAAGTTGTCTACTAAGATGATCGTAGCTTCAGGGGTCAATAATCCTGTGATCAGGAATTTAAGAGCTTCCGTTGTCACCTTAGGCGTGTTTGACGGCGTGCATCTGGCCCATCAAAAAATAATCAAAAAAACAATTGATGAAGCTGAAAGACTGGGAGCGAAAAGCGTAATTCTTACTTTTGAAAAACATCCCAGGAAAACCACCCATAAAAAAGCGCCCCCCATACTTACGACGGCAACAAAGAAGATCGCTCTGATCAGAAAACTGGGGCCGGATATCCTTGTTGTGGTGAAATTTGACAGAAAGTTCGCCTCTCTTTCCGCAAGATCCTTTATCGAAAAAGTATTAATAAAGAAATTCAAGGTAAAAGAGATAGTTATAGGGCACGATTACGGCTTTGGAAAAGGCAAGCAGGGGAACGGGGAGCTTTTAAGAAAAGAAGGGGCTATATATGGTTTTAAGACCCTGATAATTTCTCCGTTCAGGAAAGGCGGAAAAAGGATCTCAAGCACCGGGATAAGAGAAGCTATACAAAAAGGTAATATTGAAAAGGTGCGAAAATATCTCGGCCGCAATTATTCCGTGATCGGCCGCGTAGAAAACGGCAAAAAACTGGGGCGCACTTTTGGTTTCCCTACCGCCAACCTGAACTGCTTTAATGAAGTGGTGCCTAAGGAAGGTGTTTACGCGGTGCGTATCCGTATGGATAAGGCATGGTATAACGGCGCCTGTAGTATTACCAGCCCTACTTTTGACCGGCCGGGGAACCCGTCATTCAATCCCGAAGTTTTTATTTTTGATTTTAATAAAAGCATCTACCGTAAAGTACTGGAAATTTATTTTATAAAGAGGGTCCGGGGCAGCCGTAAATTCTCCGGTGTAAAAGCATTGGTCGCGCAAATAAAAAAAGATATCGTAAAAATAAAGAAATTTCTGAAAAACACGGAAATTAACCCAAAGCTTCAGTTATAGTATCCCGGTTCTTGTTTTCCCGCGGGTATTGACTAAGGAAAGAGTATAAGGTAGAATACAACGTTATTATAAAAGGTTAAAAGTAAGTGAGTTTGTTACTTAAAGTTTCTGACGAAAGATATTAAGAGATCTGATAGTACTGCTATCCTATTAGGGCGCATGGCTCAGCTGGTTAGAGTGCCGCCTTCACACGGCGGAGGTCATAGGTTCGATTCCTATTGCGCCCACCATAATATTTAAAAAGGATATTACAAATTGGCCAAACTTAAACTATACTTGCGGCGGTCCCTGATCCTGATCGTCCTTTGCGGCATCTTCTTCGTGATAGCAAAACTATTCATGCTCATATTTACCCCGGAAGAAGCGTTAGTTGTAGCGCCGAAAGAAGCTGTGCCTGTCATTAAAAAAAATGCTGTTGCTCTCACCTTTGATGACGGCCCGCATCCGGCCTTTACCCTAAGGCTGCTTGATGTTCTTGATAAAAATAATGTTAAAGCGACTTTTTTTGTTGTCGGAAAGCAGGTTAAAAAATACCCTGAATTTCTCCGGGAAATAAAAAAAAGCGGGCATGATATTGAAAATCATACCTTTAATCATCCGTTCCTTCCTACGCTCGATAAAGCCGGGGTAATAAAAGAACTGGAGCTGAATAAAGAGGAAATAAGAAAAGCAGCAGGTGTTGAACCGGTATTTTTCAGACCGCCTTACGGCAGGTATGATGAAAAAGTGATAGACGCCGCGCTCAGCCGGGGGTTTTTTGCGGTACTCTGGTCTATCAGCGGTGCTGACTACGGCGCCACAGATCCGGATGTTATCAAAATGAAAGTTTTGTCCGGACTAAAGGACGGGGACATAATACTCCTGCATAGCGGGGTGGAGGCAACTCTGAAAGCGCTTCCTGAAATAATAGCGGAGATCAAGAACAGAGGTTTTGAATTTAAAAAGGTCTCCGACCTGATAAAGCTGGATAATGAGCTTTCCAATAAAGCGGTCTATATATATAAAAATTCAGAACCATTCATTCTGGCTGTAAGATGAAAAACTTTTCCGAAGACTATTCTTTTATCCCCGGTCCTTCTATGTATATACAGAAGGAACACGCGCTGGCGGAGGCAGGTTTTAAAACGGCTTTTCTCGGGAAAAAAACTCTTGTTGTTTGCGACGAATTCATTAAAAAGGAATTCTATCCGCAGCTCAAGGCTTCTCTTACCAGTTCCTTTATTGAGCAGGAAGTATTTATTTTTGGAGGCGAGTGCACCTACGAAGAATCAGGACGGATATACGATTTTGCGAAAGCCGGGAACTTTGATTACCTCATAGGAATGGGAGGAGGCAAGGCACTGGATACGGTAAAATTGGCGGGCCTTCAACTCAAACTGCCCTGGGTACTCGCTGCTACTTCCGCAGCCACCTGCGCGGCCTGGACGGCTGTTGCCATTATTTATAACGAAGACGGAACTTTCAGGGATATTGTTGACGCGGAACGTTCTCCGGCGGTGACTCTTGTTGACGAAGCAGCTGTCATGAAAGGCCCGAAAGAACTTCTGACTGCCGGGCTGGGTGATACTTTCGCGAAATATCACGAAGCAAAACATGTCTCGGCCTTTAAAAAGGTTGAAAAGGATACGCTGGCTTTGGCTGCGCTGGAAACATCAGAGAAAATGTATGCTATCCTGAAAAAGAAGAAACCTGCGGTGCAGGAGCTTATCTTTGCAAATATTGCCCTTAGCGGGTTTGTAAGCACCGCAGGCAGGAATGCTTCCGGGTCCCTGTATGCTCACGCCTTTGCCAATGCGATCCTTACTGTCAAAGGCGCAAAAAAAATACTGCATGGTAACCTGGCCGCGTTGGGAGTTGTTTTTGAATATTTAATGCTCAACAAAAAATTTCCGGATACCCCGGTTTTCAAAAGACTTGGACTGCCTCTACGTTTTACGGAGGCAGGCTTGAAACCAGCTCTGTTTGAGCTGGTTGAAATGGCCGGACTGATCAAAAAAAATGATTCCGTGGAGTACTTCTACCCTAAAATAAGGACGGAAAAAATAGCCGCAGTTCTAAGGAAAATGATCTAAAAAATCCGGCCTTCAACAGGTATATTTTGCAAGTTATTTAACATTTCTCGAGATAAGTTCTTTTACCTCTTTTCCGAAACTACCGCCATAAATTATATTACCCTTTTTATCTATAAGTACGTTCATGGGTATGCCTTGTACCTCAAAAGACCTTGCTGCTTCACCCTGTATATCCAGAAGTATATTATAATTTATCCCGGTTTTTTCCGCAAAAGCCTTTACCGTCTGCGCGGGTTCCTGAATATTTATCCCCAAAATTTCCAGGTCCTTGCCTTTATATTGTTCCTTAAGTTTAATAACTTCGGGGATCTCCTGCCGGCAATACACGCACCAGGTTGCCCAGAAAACAAGGAGTACGGTTTTCTTGTTTTTATAATCCTTAAGGGCGACTTCTTTACCGTTGATATCTTTCAGCTTGAAATCGGGAGCCGCTTGGGTGCTGTTTGCCTCTGCGGCCTTATTTTCTTTTACCGGAACCGCCGTTTCAGTTGCGGGTTTCCTGCCCATGCCCGCCGCGAAAAAAGAAAGAAGCAGCATAACTAGCAGTATTTTTTTCACAAAACCTCCTTTAAAGAATAATTCTGAGCGCGCTGTAAATAAAATAGAGGCCGAGAAGGGACATGGCTACGCCCATTATTTTCCTGATATTTCCCATCCACTGGCCGGCTTTTGGCAAAGTCATTAATAAACTTGAGAAAGTACCCGCTAAGATCAGAAGAAGCCCCATCCCTAAAGAGAAGGTGAAAAGTAAACTACTGCCAAAGAAAACATTGTGGGTTTTTGCCACATAGGCCAGCGCGACCAGCAGGACTGCCCCGGCGCAGGGCCCTACCACCAGTCCGGAGATCAGGCCCAAAAAGAAGATAGTTATAAAACCGGAACCGATACGTTTTCCCGCAAGATTACTTATAGAATCAGGGATGCGGATCTCGTAGTAGTCGAACATTGAAAGGGCCAGTCCAATGCAGACCAGGCCCATCAGAAGATTTGGCAAAATACTCGTCTGGAGCTGTCCGAAAATAGAACCGGTTAGAGCTGCAATTGTGCCCAGCAGGGTATAGGTAACAGCAATTCCCAGGACATAGACTATAGAAAGAAAAAATCCTTTCATTTTACTTCCGCCTGCCTGAGAAGCAATGAAGGTCATCGTAACAGGAAGCATTGTGTAGATACAGGGTTCAAAACTTGTAAGTATACCTGCAAGGAATATCAGCCCGTAGGCGAGAAGAAAATCATGCTGCAAAGCCAGTTTCAAACTGCCTGCAAGCTGGTTTATCAGTTCTGTCATAAGTTCTTGTCGATAAAGGCCTTAAGTTCCGTATCCGGCATATAGCCGATATTTCTGGCTTTTTCGACTCCTGCCTTAAAAAGGATGAGAGTGGGAATAGCTAAGACTCCGTATTCGGTTGCTATCTTAAGATTTTTTACGGCATCCGTCCACACAAATTTTAACTTTTCTTTATAATCCTCTGCCACTTTTTCTACGACCGGGAATAGACGTTTACAGGAAGGGCACCATTCGGATTTAAAAAGTACAAGTACTGTGCCGGGGTCTTTTTTTACGGCCTCTTCATATTTTTGATCATCAGTTTCAGATAAATTTGACATAGGCGGACCTCCAGCTTCATTAATATAGCATTATGTTAGGGCATTGTCAAAAAGTTAAGTATGATAATAATCAAGTACAAGAATGACCATAAAAGTTCGTAAAATCCGCTAATGGCCTATTAATTTTTTAAAAAGATAACCAATACCGGAAAATCAGGTTTTTCTTTATAGATTTTGACAGGCCTTTAAGGACTTTTCTTCTGCAAACTCTGTTTTTTTTTCAGCATTAATATGTTAAAATAAACCCAGAGCCAAATTAACCGGAGGTTTCATGCCCATCAAATTTGATTTTAACGGATTGTTTGATTTTAACGCGGGAAAAAATGGGGTTACAGAGAGAGATATAAAAAAGTATAAAAAGGATGCCCGGGCCGCTTATTCCCATCTTGCAGGGATCCTAAAAAACAGGGAGTCGCGTGTCAATCTGGCCCTTGAATGGTTTAATCTGCCTTTTCAAGCCCCGGAATATATTAAAAAGATACAAATACTTGGCGGGAAAGTTGCCGGAAAATATGAAAATGTTCTTTCTCTGGGCATCGGAGGGTCCTATTTGGGCCTAAAGGCCGCGCAGGATGCCTTGCTTCCTCCTTATTATAATGATTTTGCCAAAGCCCGGGGTAAAAGGCCCAGGATCTATTTTGAAGGCAATAATCTGGATCCTGAAACACTTTCGGTGTTACTCAAAAATCTTGATCCTAAAAAAACTTTTGTGATCTGTATTTCCAAATCGGGGGAGACAACAGAGACAAAAGCGGCTTTTGAACTTGTCCTGAACTGGCTTAAAAAGGGCGCCGGGAAAAAATACGGCCGGCAGGTTTTTGCAATAACGGATCCAAGATCCGGTACCTTGAGAAAAATAGTTGACCTGGAAAATAAAAAAGATCCCCTGAGCTTTCGGAATTTGCCGCTGCTTGAAGGTGTGGGAGGAAGATTTTCAGAGTTTAATATGGGACTGCTTCATCTTGCCCTGACAGGAGTTAAAATAGAGCAGGTTCTGGCGGGAGCCGCGGCAATGGCTAAACGCTGCATGAACCCGGAAACAAACAGGAACCCGGCGCTGATGTATGCTTTACTCCACAGGATACTTCACAAAGAAAAAGGTTTTATGCTTGCAATTTTGATGCCTTTCTCGGAACAGCTGAAATCCACCGCGGACTGGTATATCCAGCTGCTGGCGGAAAGTACCGGTAAAAAATATGAACGGGAGATAGTTAAGGAAGGCAGCGGGGCCGAAAAATGGAGCAACGGTAAAAAGATAATAAATTCCGGGCGGACCCCGGTGTCCGCCAGAGGGACCAATGACCTGCATTCTATTCAGCAAAACAACATAGAGGGAGAAAATAATAAAGTATTGACCTTTATTAAAGTCAACAAATTCAAACATGATCTGGTACTTCCGGACACGAAAGATTTTCTTGCAAAAAGGAAATATTCCACGCTTCTTGCCATCGCGCAGGAAGGAACGGAATGGGCGCTGACACGGGAAGGCAGGCCGTCCTGCACCCTGACCCTGCCGGAAATTAACGGCTACAGCTGGGGAGAATTGATATTTTTCTTTGAAATGGCGACCGCATATGAAGGGGAGTTATTGAAAATAAATGCTTTTAATCAACCGGGCGTGGAAAGCTATAAAAACTATATGTTTTACAAGCTAAAAAAGCCGGGAATGAAACCGGAAATAGCCGCGGAGATCGAAGGGCATCCGGTACAAAAGAAAACAAAATATATTTTGACCTAGCAGGGCTTTGCGCTTTGCGTAATAAAAAAAGGGATAAGCGCGAAAATCAACGCTTATCCCTTTTTTTTAGTTTACTTCTTGGCCATCGGCTTCCCGCAGCAATTACCGGCTTTTGTGCTGGTTTTTCCGCAGGCTGCGCATTTATAGATCTCGCCGCCTTTGCCGCTTCCGCCACAACATGAACATCCGCCCATTTGTCCTACCTCCAAACTTGAATTTAAATATTTCACCGCTAATTATATGCGGGAAAAAAAATATCATCTATGACAATAGTCATGTAAAAAATAAAAATAAATCACATACAATTGTGTTGCAATAGAAATTATTATTCTGTAAAATAATATCAGGCAAGCATCAGGAGGTATCCATGTCCGCAATACAAATTCAAAAAGGAGTCTACTGGGTTGGCGCAGTGGACTGGAATGTCAGAAGTTTTCACGGCCACACCTTCAATACAAAAAGAGGATCTACTTATAATGCCTACCTTATTGTCGATGAAAAAATTGCTTTGATCGACTCCGTTTACGGGCCGTTCTCAAAGGAACTTATTGCCAACATCAGCGAAATTGTTTCCCCCGAAAAAATAGATTATATGGTAGTAAACCATGTGGAAACCGATCATTCGGGCGCGGTCCCGGAAATAATGAAGCTCTGTCCGAAAGCCCGGGTCATAGGAACAGAAAAATGCAAACTTGGCATGAACAGAAATTATTACGGGAACTGGGATTGGCAAACGGTAAAGTCAGGCGATAAAATATCACTCGGTAAAAACAACCTGGTATTTCTGGAAGCTCCCATGCTGCACTGGCCGGACAGCATGTTCACCTATATCCCGGAGCTCCAGCTGCTTATGCCTAACGATGCGTTCGGACAGCATATTGCCACTTCAAAGAGATTTGACGATGAAATTGATCCGTATGAGCTTATGGATGAAGCCGCGGCTTATTACGCCAATATCCTTCTGCCGTTCAGCCCCCTTGTAATAAGAAAGATAGAAGAGGTCGTGAAAATGGGCATACCCATAGGGATGATAGCCCCCAGCCACGGTATCATCTGGCGTAAAGATCCGATGAAAATAATAAATGCCTATTTGAAATGGGCAAAGAACGAGACTAAAGCGAAAGTAGTAATTGCGTATGAAACAATGTGGAAATCAACCGAGATAATGGCTAAAAGAATAGGTGATGGTATTGCTTCGACGGGCGTTCAAGTTATCATTGCCAACATTTCAGAAAAAGATAATACGGATATAATTAAGGAAATGCTGAACGCAAAAGGGATATTAATAGGCTCCTCAACTCATGGGAATGATATGCTGCCCCGGCTTGCCGGCTTCCTGTCATTTCTTAAGGATATGAAACCTAAAGGCAGAGTAGGCGCGGCTTTCGGTTCCTACGGCTGGGCCGGAGGCGCGGCAAAAAAAATAGAAGAAAAACTTTCCGAAACAGGTATTGAAGTAATTCAACCCCTGATCCAGTGCCAGTTCGTGCCGGATAAGGCAGAAATGCAGAAATTGTTCGAATACGGGGCGGCGTTCGGGAACAAGGTGAAGTAAAGCGGAGGGATTATTATGAAAAAATATTTATGCACTGTTTGCGGTTATATTTATGATCCTGCGAAGGGTGACCCTGACGGCGGAATAGCCCCCGGTACACCCTTTGACAAAATTCCTGATACCTGGGTCTGCCCGCAGTGCGGGGTCGGCAAGGATATGTTTGAAGAAAACAAATAGCCGGTAACTTGCCGGTTATTACCAAATGCTTTTTTGTGGTTGAGCCTGCTTATTGCGGGGCTTTGCCAAAGGAGGATACTTCAGTGGCAAAGAAAGCGAAAAAAGCGGCGAAAAAAGGAAAAAAGAAAGGTAAAAAGTAAGTAGTTTAGCTCCGCGTAAGCGGGGCTAAGGACTCATAGAGATCTGATTTTTTAGTGCCGGGTTCAGAAAGGAAATAAACTTAAAGTACCGGAGCCGTCGCCCCTGGCCTCAACGCAAAGAAAATATTACGGTAAGGATATGGCTGAATGGATAAAGTCTATGAATTAATTATTGCGGGCGGGGGGCCTGCCGGGATCACCGCCGCTGTATATGCCGCAAGAAAAAAGCTTGATTTTCTTCTGGTCACCAGGGATATTGGTGGGCAGGCAGCGTGGAGCGGGGATATAGAAAATTACACCGGTTATCAGTTCGTGACCGGCCCGGAACTCGCCGGAAAATTTGAAGAGCATGCCAGAAAATACAAATTCCCGATAAAAGAAAATGAAGGAATTATCGCTATTGAAAAAGCGGACGGCATTATCACGGTCAAGACTGAAAAAGCAATTTATAAGGCCAGTACCCTCTTACTCGCCACCGGAAAAAGAAGCCGTGAGCTTAATGTGCCCGGAGAAAAGGAACTAAAGAACAGGGGAGTTGCCTATTGCGCGACCTGTGACGGGCCTCTTTTTGCGGGAAAAGATGTTGCAATTATCGGCGGCGGTAACTCCGCGCTGGATGCCGCTTTGCAGATGGTCAAGATCTCAAAACAGGTATATCTTGTTAACAACACCCTTGAGCTGGCGGGGGACAGTGTTATGCTTTCAAAATTGAAAGAAGCCCCTAATGTGACTGTTTTTAACAGCAGCCGGGTAGAAAAAATTACCGGGAGCAGTTTTGTCACCGGAATAACTATTGATACTAAAGGCGTAAAAAAGGAAATTTCCCTGCAGGGGATCTTTGTGGAGATCGGGCTGCTCCCTAATTCTGAATTTGCCGGCCCGGTCAAAAAAAATATTAATAATGAAATACTGGTAAATAACAGCTGCGAAACTGATGTGCCCGGTATTTTTGCTGCCGGGGATGTTACCAATGTGCCGGAAAAACAGATAATTATCGCGGCAGGTGAAGGCGCAAAAGCGGCGCTTTCGGTTTTTAAATATCTGAACACGCATAAGTGATAAATAACGGTTTCCGCCGTTTAATTCTGTAAAGGATAATTGGAGCTTACTATGAAAAAAATCTATCTGGATAATGCCTCTTGCACGCCGCTTGACCCGCGGGTCTTTGAAGCGATGAAACCTTTTTTTATAGAAGAATTCGGGAACCCCTCAACTATCCATTCCTATGGAAATGCCCCGAGAGAAGCTCTGGACAACGCGAGAAGACAGGCCGGAGCTTTGATAAACTCTGCTCCGGAATATATTTTTTTTACCGCCAACGGTTCTGAAGCCAATAATATGGCCATAAAAGGGGTTTGCCTGGCCAATCAAGCCAGGGGAAAGCATGTTATTTTCTCCGAAATAGAGCATTTCTCTGTTATGCAAGCGGTAAAATCCATGGAAAAGACGGGCTTTACCTCAAACCAGCTTAAGGTTGACAGTACCGGAATAATAAAGGCCGGTGAACTCGAAAAACTGATCCGGGATGATACGGTGCTTGTTTCCCTTATGCTGGCTAATCATGAAATAGGGACTATTGAGCCCGTTTCTGAAGCGGCCGCGGTCTTGAAGAAAGTTAACGCGGAGCGGGTTGCGAGGAAGCTACAGCCGGTTTACCTGCATACGGATGCAGTTGCCGCCGCGGGAGTAATACCTGTCGATGTGGAAGCGCTCGGAGTTGATCTTCTTTCCTTTGCCTCAAGTTCCTTCTACGGCCCCAAAGGCGCGGCAGCTTTATACATAAAAAAAGGTGTCAGAATAAATCCGCTGATAGACGGTGGTATTCAGGAAGGAGGCCGGAGAGCCGGACTTGAAAACGTACCGGCGATCGTCGGAATGGGAAAAGCCGCGGAGCTGGCAAAGGCAGAAATGGCGGAACGCAATGCGAAAATGGAGCCCTTAAGAGATCTTTTAATAGAACTTATTCTTAAAAATATTCCACAGGTACGGTTAAACGGGGATGCAAAAAAACGCCTTCCAAATAATGTAAATGTAGCCGTAGAATATATAGAAGGCGAATCCATGCTCATGTGGCTTGATGATGCGGGCATAGCCGCCTCCTCGGGCTCGGCCTGCACCTCCAAAGCCCTAAAGGCCTCACATGTATTGCTTTCCATCGGGGTTCCGCAGGAAGTTTGTCACGGCTCCATGCTTTTTTCGCTGAATAAGGATATCAGTAAAGCGGATATTGAATATACCGCCGTGGAACTGGCAAAAATAGTTAAAAAATTAAGAGAAATGTCCCCGCTCTACAAAAAGTCCTGAAGGATTTTTTGTAGAGAGTCCGTAAAGTTCATAATGTTTGTAAAGTAAGATACTACAAAAGAAAAGACTTTTGAAAGTAAAAAGTTGCTAATAATACGGGTTTTCACGTTACAAACCTTTAAAACGTTATAAACTTTACGAACTGTGAGCCGGCATATAAGATAAAATGCGGAGGATAAAGAAATGTCTGATGAAAAACCTAAAATGACGCTGATTTTGTTCTCAGGCGAACTTGACAAGGCGCTTGCCTGTTTTACTCTTGCCACTACCGCGGCCGCGTCGGGTTTTGAGGTCACTATTTTCTTTACCTTCTGGGGTTTGAATGTCCTGAAGAAGGGCGGGATTTCCGCAGGTAAGAAGAATTTTCTGCAAAAAATGTTTGCATTCCTGAACAAAGGTACAAGCAGCAAGCTGCCGCTTACCAAATTCAATTTTGCCGGGGCCGGGCCGGAAATGATGAAAATGCTTATGAAACAGAAAAAAATGGCCTCGCTCCCGCAGATGATGAAAGCAGCGCGCGAAATGAAAGTAAAGTATATTGCGTGTACAACTTCCTGCGGTATTATGGGCGTGGACAGAACGGACCTTATCGACGACGTGGCTGAAATGGCCGGCGCCGCAAGCTACCTCGCGGAAGCAAAAAACGCGAATGTTAATTTATTTATTTAACCAAAGGAAAAAGCATGTTTAATATTAAACCTGATAAAGAACTGGATTGTCTCGGGCTCTATTGCCCCGTGCCTATTATGAAAACTGCTGAAATAATAAAAGAGATGAAGAGCGGTGAAATATTGGAAGTAATTGCTGATGACGAAGGCATACTTAAAGATATGCCTGCCTGGGCAAAGATGACAGGGAATGAAATGCTGGGAAGTCAAACCGAAGGGGATATACACAAAGTTTACGTGAAGAAGAAATGATAGACGATATTGAAATAGGCATAGCCGGCGCGGCCGGACAGGGGATGCAGTCTATTTCTTTTACTCTGGGAAAAACTTTTACCCGTCAAGGATTCTTTGCCTTTACCTATCATGATCTGATGTCCCGCATCCGCGGAGGGTCCAATGTTTCAATTACCAGAATAACACACACACCCGCCGGCTCGATCTCTTTTTCTTTTGATATTCTTGTGGCGCTGGATAGGGAGGCTGTACTTGGAAATATAAACAAACTTAAAAAAGGCGGTGTTTGTATTTATGACGGAGAGAAGATCGTTTTTGAAAAAAAAGAAGCCTATCTTTTCTCGGTACCGCTTGAACGTTTAGCCCTGGAAGCAGGAAAAAATAAAATAATGATCAATTCCGTGGCGACAGGAGCTGTACTGGCGCTTCTTAAATGGGATCTAGCTGCCTGCAATGAGGTCATAAGAGAATTGTTCTCCGGTAAGGGCGAAGAAATAATTGCAGATAATATTAACGCGGTAAAAGCGGGGTATGATTTTGTTTCGGCCAATTCAGGAAACCTTTCTTTTGAATTAAAGGCTCCGCCTGCTCTAATAAAACGGCTTTTTATGACTGGAAGCGAAGCTCTCGCGATCGCGTCAATAGCTTCGGGTTTGAAATTTTACGCGGGTTATCCCATGTCTCCGTCCACGGCGGTAATGGAATATATAGCCGCCAAAGCTGAGGAACATAAGCTGATATATGAACAGGCCGAGGATGAAATAGCCGCCGTAAATATGGTGATCGGCGCTGCTTCTTGCGGTGTTCGCGCCATGACCGCGACAAGCGGAGGCGGCTTTGCTCTGATGACCGAAGGTATTTCTCTTGCCGGTATGACCGAAACTCCGGTTGTGGTGATCCTTACCCAGAGACCGGGCCCGGCGACCGGTTTTCCCACACGAACGGAACAGGGCGACCTTAAATTTGCCCTCTATTCCGGGCACGGAGAGTTCGCAAAAATAATCCTGGCTCCGCGGACGGCTGCGGAGAGTTTTATTATTATGAGCAGGGCTTTTAATCTTGCAGAAAAATATCAGGTGCCGGTAATTGTGCTTACCGACCAGTATTTTAATGACTCCAGCTCCACGCTTGACGCTGCTGAACCGGAAATTGAACCTGTTAACCGGGGAGAGCTTAATTTTACCTGGCCCGGTGTTCCTTACAGTTACAAGAGATATTCCCTGAATGAAGCCGGGATCTCTCCTCGCCTGGTTCCCGGCTGTCCCGGACAGGTTGTTTGTGAAGACAGCGATGAACATACCGAGGAGGGGCATATCAGTGAGAGTGCGGAACTCCGGGACTTAATGGTCAAGAAACGCCTGGGCAAGCTTACGGCTATTGCGGCGGAAATAAGACAACCTATATATGCGGGTAATAAGGCACCGGAAATTCTTTTTGTCGGCTGGGGTTCCACTTATGGAGCTATTAAAGAAGCGGCGGAGCTTATGAATAAAAAAGGCGTTCCGGCCGCAATGCTTCATTTTTCTGAGCTCTGGCCGTTACCGGAGTTAAAACTTCCGTTTAATCTTGCCGGGATAAAACAAATAGTTGCTGTTGAGGGCAATGCCACCGGCCAGTTCGGCAGTTTATTCTCAGAGCATACCGGTGTAATAGTACATAAACGAATATTACGTTATGACGGCAGGCCCATCACCGCAAATTATATTATTACAAAATTGTAAAAGAGGAAACGATGGTAACAAAACAAGATTATAATAGTGACGATCCTGCAGCCTGGTGTCCGGGGTGCGGTAATTTTGCGATACTCAACTCGCTAAAGGCTGCGCTTTCTGAACTGAACCTTGAGCCCTGGCAGGTAATATTTGTTTCGGGTATAGGACAGGCGGCAAAACTCCCGCATTATTTGAAATGTAATTTTTTTAACGGGCTTCACGGAAGAGCTTTGCCCGCGGCCTTTGGTATTAAAGCCGTAAATCATAAAATGAAAGTAATAGTTCACGGCGGAGACGGGGATGCTTATGCTGAGGGAGGCAATCATTTTGTCCACGCCATAAGGCGCAATGCTGATATAACCTATTTTGTACATGACAACCAGATCTACGGGCTTACAAAGGGCCAGGCTTCACCGACCACCGACCCGGGAATGAAAACCGGCACCACCCCGTTTGGAAGTTATAATGAACCGGAGCATCCCCTTACTATGGCCATAGCTCTTAATGCTTCGTTTGTCGCGCGGGCTTTTGCGGGTGATCCGGTGCACCTTGTGAAGATAATGAAAAGCGCGCTTTCCCACCGGGGCTTTGCTTTTGTTGACATCCTGCAGCCCTGTATCACCTTCAATAAAGTAAATACTTATCAATGGTATAAAGAACGTGTTTATAAACTGGACGAAGACCCGGCCTATGATCCGGCGGACCGTTCTGCCGCCTTCACCAGATCGCTTGAATGGGGAGATAAAATACCTACCGGAATAATCTACAAAAGCAGCCGCCCGGTCTATGAGGATCATTCGCCGGTGGACAAAAACATTTCCCTCTGCCGGGAAGAACTAACTCCGCCAAAACTTGAAGCTTTGCTAAAAAATTATTTCTGAAGTACCGGGAAAATAATACGAGGGCATAAGACAGGATATATGTTTAGAAAACTTTTTTTTTATTTTGCGGCAGCTATTATTTTTATTTCTTATGCGATTTCACAGACGGTCTGGGAACCTTTATTCCTCAGGACTGCTGCTATGAAAACCGCGGGTATGTCCGGCGGGGACGGCGGGCAGTATCAGACCGGCATGGAAAGAGGCGGTTCGGATAACAAGACGCTTCTTTGCGGAGTGGATGTGGGGCAGGTAAGGAAAAGTTCTGATGAAGGAGCTACCTGGGTTTTTCCGCGGATGGAAGGGCTCAGGGCCGGCGGGATATCTTCGGTACTGGTCCATCCTGCTGATGCCAATACCATGTATGCTTACGGCCATTATATAAATTATAAACCGTCATCCCTGACAGGAGTCTTTAAGTCAACCAACGGCGGGGATACCTGGTCTCAAGTCCTGGTTGCAAGCACCATAGTTACTTATAATGTTTCCGGCAGCCATCACCAGCTGGAATTTGAGCCGGGAAATCCTTCAAAGATCTATTGCGGATCCTATCAACAGGGTTTTTATATTTCTACCGATAGCGGAACGAACTGGGTGCAGAAAACTGCTTTTGCAAACAAGGCAGTCAGATGGGTAAGGGTCAAAAATTCTATCATACTTATCGGGACCGATGAAGGCGAGATCTGGAAGTCTACAAATGACGGTAACAGCTGGGTACTTTCAACAGGAATAACTGCGGGAAGCCAGATCGGAGCCCTGGTTTTTCATCCTTCGGATGCAAGTACCGTATATGCCGTAAAAAGTTCTGACCGTTTATACAAATCGACAGACGGCGGAAGTTCGTTTACCGCAGTTGCCGGGACCAATAAAACGGGGGTGTATTTATTTGATATAAGCCCGGTTAGTTCCAACTATATGTATCTGATGTCCACCGACGGCAGGTACATATATTACAGCCATAACGGGGATGCTGGACCCTGGAGCGGCCCGTCCACTGTCAATACCGGCCTTACGTTTATCGGCTCCTGGGTGGGAAGCGCGGCGACGGGTATGAGCTTAAGCCCCTTTAATCTGAGCGAGGGCGTGGTCAGCATCGGAACCCGGATATATAAAACGACGGACGGCGGCGCGACCTTTAATCCTTCAAATAACGGAAATTCGGGGCATGCCCACGGCTGGGGCTGCGACACCGCGATGTTCTTCGATAAAACCGATAAAAATAAAATATGGACTTTTAACTTTGACTTCGGGACTGATTATACGGCAAACGGCTGGGATACTTCCGTATGTTACGGAGGGGATGATACTTATTTTGAAGACGGCGTAGTGTGGGGTTCCAGCCAGTTTGGCGGGGTGGTACTTCCCGGCGGAAGGATAATTGCGATAGGCGGGACCTATTTTAATGATACCATAAAAGTTACGGATGATAAGTCCACCTGGAGAGTTGTTCTCAAGGATACGGGTACCGGTACGCTCTCTCTTTCCCCGGGCGCAGATGGGTCCGGTGCACCTTTCCCTGTTAAATTAAACTACGCCGAAACGATTAAACTTCATCCGCAAAATAGCAATGTAATCTATTGTGCAAACCTCCGGACAGATGATGGGGGAAACACCTGGCACCAGATGAACGACGGTACTTATCGTATTCTTGGAATGTATAACAAGAACGGGGATATTATTTATGGAAAAAAGTCCAAAGCAGATACTATAGTTTATAAAAGTTCTGATAGGGGAAGCAACTGGACGCAACTTCCGAGTGCAAGTGTCAGTATCGGGTATGAATGGAACGGCCCGGCTGGGTTTGCCGTGGATCCTTTGACTGAAGACAGGCTTTATGCGGTGAGCAGCGTTAATCGAAACAGTCTCTTTAAATATGATGCCGGAAAATGGACAGAGCTAATACCAAAAGCCGGAAGGCAAATGAACTCAATTGCCATTGATCCGGTCAATCCCAGAATTGTATATATTTCTGTTGACGGGAAGGGAGAACCCTGCGTTTATAAAAGCCCTGACTTTGGAGCTAGCTGGTCAAGCATACAATATAACCTGCCTATGACCTCGGATGCCTCATTGTGCGTGGGTCCTGATGAAACTCTTTATTACGGAGGCGCAATGGGTACGTGGAGGCTGCCGGGCGATAGTTTTTCCACCGCGGCGGCCGGCAGCAATCCTTTAAGCCTGGTAAGGTGTTTTCCCAGTCCGTTTAATCCGTCTAAAGCAGCAGGCGGGACCGTAAAAATAGACAGGTTGACCGTAAACTGTACAGTGAAAATATTTTCTATTCAGGGAGAACTTTTAAATACTATTAAAGAGGAAGATTTTGGAAATAACGGCTATGTAGAATGGAATGGCCGGGACACTAAAGGCGATCTTGCGGCTTTCGGGGTTTATATGTATCTTGCGGAGGATCTGCTGGGAAATAAAAAAACCGGAAAACTTGCATTAATAAAGTGAACAAGTTATAATAATCAAATGTTTGTTCGAAGGCAGCGGTATTAAGAATTTATAAAAAGGTCCCGGGAGGAAAAATGAGGAGAATGGCGGCTATCTTGATCGTGTTTATGTTCTTGAACGCGTTGCTTGCGGGGGAAGCGGTGACCGGAAAAGTCCACGCTCTGAATCCCGCGAAGCTGGCAGTTAAGGTGGAAGCCGGGGAAGCGGTGCTGCCGGATGGCACAAAAATAAAATTTAGCGGCGCGGAACTGAGCTTTACCGAGCCGGAAGTAAGGCAGGAAACCGTAACCGAAAAAACTCCGGCGAATTATGATAAAGGCTGGGACGAATGGGGGCCGTGGGATAAAAAAAATGCAATTATCTTAAAACCAAAAGTTGACACTCTGATGCTCGGGGCGCTCCAAAACGGGGTTTTGCCGGACTCGGTTATTGTCTCCGGCGGAGGCAAAACATTTATAAAGGACGTAGATTATAAATTAAGCGAAGAATTTGGTTCGGTGGCTAATTTAGGCGAAAAACTCGGAAAAAAAGGCGAGGGAGAAATAAAAGTAGATTATAAATATGTGCCCCAGAGAATTGACCTTATCCAGGCGGGGAAAGACGGAAAACTCCTGGTTAAGAAAGGGACTTCGGCTGTTATTTGCCCTCTGCTCCCCGAGCCGGATGCGGGTTGTGCGAAGGTCGCGGGGGTCTATATCTACACGGTCAATCACCCCATGAAGTTTATCGTGACCGAAGAGGATATATTCGAGATAAAGCAGGTGAAGCCGGTCCTGCCGGTAAATAAAGACGGTATTAAAAATACCCTGGAAAAGTTGAAAGCCAAAAAAGATATTTCAATAGCTTTTGTAGGAGACAGTGTCACGCTGGGTGCTGAAGCAGGCGAGTGGTGGAATGACAGGAGCAAGACCTATACGGGTTTGATAGTTTCCGGAATTAAAAAGAAATTTGGCGTGAAGATATCAGAAGTGCCGGGTTATGCGGGCGGCGGCGATACCGCCGGCGGAATAAAAATTTTAATAAAGATATTCTACCCAAAAAGCCCGACCTGGTATTCATTGCCTACGGTTTAAATGATGCAAGCGGCGGAGTCAGCAACAACCCGAGAGTTACACCCGGCCAGTATAAAAAAAATATATTAACTATGGTAAAAAAAGCGAAAGAAGCAGGAATGGATGTTATTCTGATCTCCCCCCTGCAGGCTACGCCGTTCATGAAGATTAAATTCGATAAGACCCTGCCGAAATATATTGAAAAACTTAATGAAGTTGTAAAGGAAGAAAACGCGGGTCTTGCCGACATCAATGCGGAATGGCTTGACCTTGCGAATAAAGGCATCCCGCCTTACAGCCAGCTGCATAACTGGATGAATCATCCGGGAGTTTTTGGGCACGCGCTTTATGCCGATGTGGTATTAAGGTTCTTCGAATAAAAAGGGGGATTACATGAGAAAAGCTGTTCTTGTCCTGCTTTTTAGCTTTGTAATAACAGCACTTTTAATCGGGGACGACACCGGGAACTGGCGCGAGCTGGTAAAAGAAAAAAAAGTTATTCAACCGGCAAGTGATTCCGGTGAATGGAAGTTCACCCCGCAGCCGTTTCCCTCCATAGAAAGTATCGCGGCGCAAACCCCGGATGAGGTCCCTTTATACGGGGTTTATCACTGGGCCGGAGAATATATCCAATTTAGAAAGGATATCAAAGCGGTCGGCTGGAAGGCCTACCGTATGGGCGGCTTTGAGGATGAAAAGGCTCTCCTTATGGCTATGGAAGACGGCATTGAAATTATGATGGTTTTACAGATAGGAAAATCGTTTAATGAGTTAAGAGCTTCCGGTAAGAGAAATGCTTATAAAAGTGATGAAGAATTTATTCAAAAGTATCTGCAGGGGATAGATGAGTTCTGCATGAAATACGGCCCCGGGGGAACTATATTCAATAAACGGCCGGACCTGGCAAAAAATCCGGTAAGGTATATTGAGATCTGGAACGAACCGAATTTCCAGTATATGATCGCAGAGGAGCCGGACAGAAAAAAAGTGCAAAAGGAAAGAGATACGCTGTATGCCAAACTGCTAAAAGCGGCCGGTGCTTTTGTGAAAAAGAAATATCCAAAGATAATGGTCGTAGGTTTTGGCGCCGGCGGGGCCGCCTTTGATGACAGGCGGTTTATTGGAAATGTCCACGCTATTGATCCTTCCATCGGAAACTACTATGACATTCTTTCAACGCACCCGTATACCAGGACGCCTCCGATGGCGGACAAGATAAACAGCTGGGGGACTTATTCCGTGACTGTAGGCTGGAAGGCCATACAGGATATATTGGCAAAATACGGATATTCAAATAAACCGATATGGTACACCGAGGTAGGCTGGCCTATTACGACAAAAGACGGAGGAAATTTTAAAGATAGACCGGATTCATTTTCAGCTATGTCAGCCGCGGCCTGCGTTACCAAGATGTATATATTGGCTGTCCGGTTGGGGGTCAAGAGGGTGCATATTATGTCTATCACCGACGCGGATAATTACAACTCCGGCTTCTTCAACCGGAAGGACGGTGAATGGAGGCCGTCCGCGTATGCGGCCCAACAATTGATCGGCCTTCTGCCGAAACCCCGTATTCAACAGGCAGTAGCTGAAGAGACCGGCGGCTTGTATGCGTATTTGTTTAAGAGTGACTGGACCGGGAAGTATTCAAAAGAGGTTATAGTTGCATGGCAGGAACAAAAAAGCGGGGAACTTAGCATTGCCGTTCCTGCCGGCCGTAAAGTTCTGAAACTTCTAAACATGCTGGGCGGAGAAGAAAAGTTTTCCGTCAACGGTAACAAGGTACAATTTGCAGGCGGCCCGTTCCCTTCCTATCTGGTGCTGGAATGATACGGACAGGAGCATTAAGGAATCTTAAAAAGAAAAATAAAATGGAACAGAGAGGGCCGGGTTCCATAAAGCTGTTTTTAATGGCCTTACTTCTCTGCTGCCTGCCGCTTTCAGCGGCGGTTTTTCCAAACACTTCCGAACCCCTGCGGGTCTATTATATCGGCAATAGTTTGACGGCCTGTCCCCGCCTTGAACGGCTTTTCAATTTCTATGCGCAGAAAGGGATCCCCTATGAATTTGGCAGCCAGGGTTCGGCCGCCAAAACTCTTTTGAATCACTGGAATTATAAGAATGATAAGAAATCAAATTGGGTTGCCTATGAAGCGAATTGCCCGGATGGTAAAGGCGGATGGAAACCCTGTGTTGAACCTTTCAAAGACCCGAACCCCAAGAGGTTTGGCTTATACGATAAGGCGCTTACTGAACATACCTGGGATGTCCTGGTACTTCAGCCGTACATGAGCCCGCTGCAAGATAATCTCAAGGCTTCGATAAATTTTATAGAACTGGCCCTGAAGAAAAGCCCTAAGGCGAAGTTCTATATCAATGCCACCTGGCCAAGAAAAACTCCCGGTGTGGAAACAGTCGATTTTGAAAAGCAATGGCTGGGACTAAAACCTTATGGTATGTCTCCGGAAACCAAGTACTGGTCGTCGGCCTATACCAACCGCGAATACTATCAAAAACTCTGCAACTCTTTGAATGATAAATTAAAAGAACGCATCCACCAACCCATCCTTATGATACCGGGGGGCGAGGTCCTTTTTGAGCTTGACAGGGCGATAAAAGCAGGAACTTTGCCCGGGCTGGAAGCTCTTTATACGCGTTCACCCAAGCACCTACCCGGTGCGAAAGGCGCCTTTAAAGCATCAGAAGGAGTTGATCTTCTGTATGCCGACGGTATCCATCTTAATCCACTGCCTCATACTTTTCCTGCTTTCGGGGCTTTTGCCGTATCCATGACCATGTTCTCTGCGGTCAGCGGTACCAGTCCGGTCGGCCTTTCAGGGGCGGTCTACGAGCTGGACGATAAGCTGGACGCAAAACTGATAGCGGCGACCCAGGAACTTGTATGGAAAGTTGTTAAAGAGTATTCCAGGGTTGAAAACCTAAAATAAGGAGGCTTCATGAACATTAAAATAATTTTGATGAATGTTGTTTTTATAATTTCCTGTTTCGCCGGAGAGGTTGAGGTTATCAAAGATGTTGTTTATGGGAAAGGCAGTAATGAGGACTTGAAACTTGATATAGTAAGGCCGAAAGACCGGACGGGCAAACCTGCGCCGGCCATAGTGTTCATGCACGGCGGCGGCTGGGAAGGCGGGGATAAAAAGAACGGTATTCCTTACCTTACAAGAATGGCAAAAAAGGGTTATTTTGGCGTTACCATATATTACAGGCTGGCTCCGGGAGCAAGATTTCCGGCGCAGATAGAAGATTGTAAATGTGCCGTGAGATTTTTAAGAGCAAAAGCAAAAGAATATAATATTGACCCGGAGCATATCGCTTCCTGGGGAGGTTCCGCGGGAGGCCATCTGGCCGCACTTCTGGGTACCGCCGGTGAAGTAAAAGAATTCGAGGGAACGGGCGGCTGGGGGGAATATTCCAGTAAAGTGCAGGCGGTTATTGATTACTGCGGCCCGGCAGATATTTACAAACTAAAAAATCAAAATAATGTGGGAAATATGCTTAATAACCTGTTTGGCGGAAGTTCGCCAAAATACAAAGATGCCATGGATAATGCCAGTCCGGTCAAGCATGTCAGTAAAGACGCTCCGCCGTTCCTTATAGTTCACGGAGAAAAAGATCCCGTAGTTACCATAAAACAGAGCCAGGCATTTGCCGGAGCGCTTAGTTCCGCGGGGGTGGAAGTAGTTTATGTCCCGGTAAAAAACGGAGTACACGGAGATTTTGGAGATGATTACAACGAGGAAAAAACAGTCGGTGAGTTTTTAGATAAATATTTAAAAAAGTAACAGATGGATAATAAAAAATAAAGGGGAAAACCATGGAAAGTACTGGAACAGCTGCCGGAGCCGCGGCAGAAAGACCGGGGATCTCGCAACGAATTGAACGCCTGCCTATGACCTCCTATCAGAGGATCATCGGCATCATAATTGTTGTTGCCTGGTTTTTTGATGCCGTTGACCTGGGTACTATGACCTTTTTACTGCCCTCTATAATGAAAGAGTTCGGGCTCGATAATGTACGTGCCGGCTTACTTGGTTCGATGAGTTTTGTAGGGATGTTTTTTGGTACGATGTCGGCGGGTTTTCTTTCCGACAAACTCGGGCGCAAGACTATTTTACAGTGGTCCATGATCGTCTGGGGTATCGCCGGTTTATTGACCGCCTGTTCATGGAATATTACGTCTCTATTTGTTTTTCGCTTTATTCTCGGGCTGGGCCTGGGCGCGGAATTGCCGGTGGGTACTTCGATGCTGCCTGAATTTTTGCCCAAAGGTTCAAGGGGCCGCTATGTGGCGGTAATGGAAGGTTTACTCCCTGTGGGTATCATAACTGCCGGTGTACTCGCTTATTTTATTGTCCCGAGTGTTGGCTGGCGCTTTGTGTTCGTCGCCGAAGCCCTGCCCGCGCTCTGGCTGCTTGTGATCCGCAGGAAGATCCCGGAATCCCCGCGCTGGCTGGAAGCCGTCGGCCTGACGGATGAAGCTGATAAGGTCATGACTGCAATGGAAAAAGAAGTGGAGAAACGTTCGGGCAAACCTTTGCCGCCCATAACGGGAACCGGGTCAGTTGAAAAAGGGAAGGCCAAGATATCCGGCTTTGCCCAGCTTTGGTCCGGGGGATACTATAAAAGAACTATTATGCTCTGGATCCTTTGGCCGGCCGGCCTCTTTGGTTTTTACGGGCTGACTACCTGGTTCGGCTCGCTTTTAATGGCCAAGGGTTTTAGCATGACCAAATCCATCGGCTTCATAATCATGATAACTTCGGGAGGTATTCCGGGCTTCATCCTGGCCACATATTTGATAGACAAGATAGGACGTAAGCTGGTAGTTATTTTCGGCCTCATTATGACAGCGGTTTCGGCTTATTTTTACGGCCAGGCGGTATCTTATAATGTATTATTCTTCTGCGGCTGTATGCTGAATTTTTTTCAGTATGCCATGTGGTCTGCAATATACGCCTATACCCCGGAATTGTATCCAACCCATATCCGTGCAACAGGTGCGGGTATGGCCTCTTCTGTGGGAAGGATCGGGGCTATACTGGGGCCCTATGCGATGGGTGCTATGATGGGGGCCTACGGTTCGGGGAGCGTATTTACTTTGGCCGGATCGCTCTTTGGTTTCGCGGCGCTTGTAACACTGCTCCTTGGCCCTGAGACCAAAGGAAAGACACTTGAAGATATAAACAAGTAAAAGTATAATGTTTTGAGTGTATGGAGTTTTCGGCAGAAGTAAAATTATTAGAGGAGAAGAAAAATGAATAAAGCAATGCTGATCCTGGTTTTGTTGTTAAGTACCTGTATTTTTGGTGCGGATAAGGCGCCGGAGAAGCCGAGTTTTTACTCGCTCTACGCCTGGCACAGTGAATACCCGCAATTTGCCGACGAAGTAGCAAAGGTGGGGTTCAAATGGATGCGTTTGGGCGGCCCGGTATTTGATCCCGGGGAGGATAAAGGTTTTGTAGACGCGGTAAAGCACGGAATAAATGTTGCTACGGTAATAGGAGATAAAAATGCGGACATAACCAAAATGCAGGAGTTCAGGGAAGATATAAAAAAATATCTGGCCCGGTACGGCGAGAATGGCACGCTCTGGAAGGAAAATCCTACGGTCAAACAGATCCCCTTGCAATATTTTGAGATATGGAATGAGCCGAATATCGAATACCTGACCCCGACCGGCGGAAAGAAAAGGGATGAATGTTACGCGGAATTTTTGAAGGCTGCTTACGAAGAGATTAAGAAATTTGACCCCAAGATAAAAGTTGTCGGTATGAATACTGCCGGCGGGACCATGAAGCCCGATGGCGCTCTTACAGCCGAATTGAACTTTAACGGTTTGATCGGCTGGTATAAATTCATTAAAGGCGTGCATAAAGCCGGCGGCGGCAAGTACTATGATATCCTGGGTATACACCCTTACACGGGCGGCAAAGCTCCGGAAAAAGCCGGGTATATAAAGGCGATAGAGAACATTCACGCGGATTGCATTGCCAACGGAGGCGGGGACAAGCCCATCTGGGTCACAGAATGCGGCTTCTCGCTCCCGATAACCAAGAAAGGTTCCAAGGAAGCCCCTGCCGAAGGAATTATCAAAGATGAAGAGACGCAGGCAAATTACCTGATAAGGGAGATGGCCATATCGGCGGCATGCGGTGTTGAGCAATTCCAGATAATGTATATCTCTGACATCAGCGACTTTTATGCCGGCCTGTTTACAAGGGACGGCAAAAAATGGAGAAAGCAGACCTATGCTCTGAAGAACATGATGGAACTCCTTCCTGAACCTCTTCTCCTGAAGAAATTGAGCGAGGGTACCGACGGCATTTACGCCTATGTTTTTAAAGGCGCCGGCGACAAAGAAACTATCATGGCCTGGAATACGGGCAAAGAAGATGTTGAAAAAGAATTTGAGGTCAAGGGATCGGAGCTGACCCTTTCAACGAGAGATGGGGAAAAGAAAGCTCTAAAAGCTGCCGGAGGCAAGGTAAAGATAACTCTCACTCAAAGTCCGGTATATATCTATTAAAGGCCTGAAGCAGCTTTGAACAATTATTACAGGCGGAGGGACATATGAAAAAAGCAGTGCTGTTTATTGTTCTGTTTTTTGGCCTAAATGCTATTGGTGCCGAAAGTAAGACGGAAAAACCAAGTTTCTATTCCCTTTACGCCTGGAACAGCGAATTCCCGGCTTTTGCGAATGAAGTGGAAAAGGCGGGCTTTAAGTGGATGCGTTTGGGAGGGCCGGTTTTTGAAGAAAAAGAAGATAAGGGGCTGGTTGAAGCCGTAAAAAAAGGCATAAAAGTTATTCCTGTCCTCGGCGATAAAAATGCGGATGTAACCAAACTGCCGGCTTTCAGGGAATATATGAAAAAGTATCTGGCCCGTTACGGCGAGAATGGAACCCTCTGGAAGGAAAATCCCTCCGTTAAACAGATACCTTTTGAATATATAGAGATCTGGAATGAGCCGAACCTTGAATATCTTACTCAAACCGGCGGCAAGAAAAAGGATGAATGCTACGCGGAGTTCCTGAAGATCGCCTACGAAGAGATAAAAAAGTTCGATCCTAAGATAAAAGTTGTCGGCCTGAATACCTCCGGCGGAGCGTGGAATGCTGCAACCTTTATTATGCCCAACGGAGAAAACCAGAAAGGCATTATGGGCTTCTTTAGATTTATCAAGGGAGTACATAGCTACGGCGGCGGGAAATATTATGACATACTGGGTATTCATCCGTATACGGGAAAGAAGGCTCCGGAGAAAGTAGATCTGGTTAAGACGCTGGAGGCAATAAGAGAGGAATGTAAAACAAACGCGGGGGAAGAAAAACCGATATGGATCACGGAAGTCGGCTTTTCCCTGCCTGTAAAACAAGCCAGTGAGGCAATGGTCAAAACGGAAGATGACCAGGCGAATTTTCTGATAAGATATATGGGCCTTGCTGCCGCTAACGGTATCGGGCAATTCCAGATAATGTATATTTCCGATATAGGAGACTTCAAAGCCGGGCTTTTTGACAGAAAAAAAACCTGGAGAAAGCAGGCCTACGCGGTAAAGAATATGATGAAAGTCCTTCCTGAGCCGGTGCTTGTCAAAAAGCTCGCCGAAGGGGCCGACGGCATTTTTGCCTATGTTTTTAAGGGTACCGGAGACAAAGAAACGATCATGGCCTGGAATACAGGTAAAGAAGCAGTGGAGCATGAATTTGAGATGAAAGGCTCGGAGTTAACCCTGGTAAGCAGGGACGGCGAAAAGAAAGCGTTAAAGGCCTCAGGTGGAAAGGTAAAAGTAGCCCTTACCCAAAGCCCGGTGTATATTTATTGAAAAATAGTTGCTAAATTACTTCAATTTACTTTTTGCCCTGCCAAAGAAAATTATTGACAGGGTTGCGAGAAAAGAAACGGCGGAAACTATAAGAGAAATATCGAAAACTTTCTTGTAGCGCGGTTCATTAACGGAAATAATACCGGGACCGATATAATAGAGCGAGCCTTCTATTATTGCTCCCGCAGGTTTCCAGAGTTCCATATTTATATAAAGAGAGGTAAAAAGCATTACCAGAAGAACCGCGGCCAGGACAAGGACCGCAGAGTTATCGCGTTTTTTAGTTAAATAATCCTGAACTCTTGAAGCGGCAAATATTGCCAAAAAAAGTACCGGAATGATCAGCATTCTGGTGGATACTTTTTCCGAGTTAAAAGGCGGAATGGGCATCCAGCCCAGCTTGCTAAGGCTAATTATCGCCATCAGGGCAATAGGCCAGTAAAAAGGCCTGAAACTATCCTGCCTTTTCCTGTTCTTAATTCCGTAATAGACACCGAAGAATAAAATTACTCCCAGGCCGATAATATCTATATAGGTATTGTATTCCGTCCAGTTCTTCTGCCAGGCAGGGAAAGCAGGAACAAAATCCGGGCCGTGCATAACGATAAGAGACTCAAGCATAATATAAACTGAATAAAATCCTCTTACATGCGTCCCCGCTTTTTCATAATAAGTAATGACCGCCGGCAGCAGCCTGAAAGCAAGCAGCAGCGCCGCGAGCAAAAGTGCGAATAAGGCCGGCTTTAAGGCCGGTCTATTAAATAATCCTGTTAAAAGCAGCAGCAGCATGCACCAGACCGCAATATGAAAACCGCCGGTCAGAAAGATGAAAAATACTGCGAGCGCGAGCTTAGCGGAAGCGGCAGGCGCCGGATCTTTAAGAATACCCGGTAGAAAAAGGAAAAAATAAGGCAGCAGAAAATAACCCGCCCACATATAATGGCCGCCGGCCAGGTGCGAGACAATATGCCCGTTAAGAAAAAAAATGAATGCCAGAAATGAAAAAGAAAAGAACCCGAGTTTAAGTTGTTTTGCGATCAAAAAAAGCCCGAAAAATCCCAGAGAAAATAATAAAATTATATTAAAGAGCATGTACCGGCGTATGTCCAGCCATTTTAAGAGGATGATCTGAGGCGAAAAATCTGTTTCCGGTATGGCGAGAAACCTGTTGGTGGTCTGGTAACCGGTGGAAATATGATAAGGCGTAACGCCTTCGGTAACAGCCTGCTTAATTACGGAGTAGTAATCATATTCCTTCTGCCAGTCGGCGTTCCTGTAGAGCATTGCAGGCTCTAAAAACCGGGCCCAGAGGCCGAAGATAAGAGCGAACAAAAGCACAATAAAAAAGAACCGAAAAACGGTTTCTGTCCCGGAAGCGGTTTTGTGGTCAATTAACACTGTTTTTAACCCGCCAAAAAATCTTTTCATGATATAGCTGCTCCCTGGTTTCTTTCAACAGTAGTATATTACTTTTTTGGGCCTTATTCAATCCAAAAGCCTGTTTTGCGGAAAGCTAGGATAAACGGCGAATATAACAGGCAGGCAGTTAATTGCCGAAAATTTTTATGAATTCCCGGGCTACTCTTTCGCAGGCTTCTTTCAGGTCTATAGTTTTATTGAGCAAAAGTTCCAAAGAAGTTGCTTTTATTCCCTTTAAACCGCAGGGTATAACAGAATCAAAAACTGAAATATCTTTTTTTATATTAACGGCAAAACCATGATAGGATACCCATTGTTTGACGGCAATGCCTATGGAAGCGATCTTGTCTTTACCGGCAAAGACCCCGGTCTTTCCTTCTATACGCGTGCCTTTGATTTTATAAGCGGCTAAAAAATTAATAAGTGCTTCTTCAATATCCCGCAGGTACTTATGAATATCTTTATCGCGTTCCGCCAGGTCTAGAATAGGATAGCCGACTATCTGTCCGGGAAAATGGCAGGTGACATCCCCGCCGCGGTTAACTTCGAGGACTTCTATCTTATTTGAATTTAATATATTTTCTTTTTTTCCGGATCTTCCGAGAGTAATTACCGCGGGATGCTCCAAAAGCAGAAGCGTATCAGGGATCTCTCCTTTAAGGCGCTTTTCCACGAACAACAATTGTCTTTCGAAGGCTTCTTTGTAAGGGAGTAAACCTAATCTCAGGACTTCCACAGTTCAAGTACGTTTAGGAAGATCAATTGCTTCCTTGTGCGCGTCGTGGGCAGCTTCCATAAGGCCTTCTGAAAGAGTGGGATGATTGAAAATTATCCGCTCCATTTCCTGGGTGGTAGATTCAAGTTTCATGGCAATAGAACCGCTGTGAATAATTTCTGTCGCCTCGGGCCCGATAATATGTACCCCCAGGAACCCGTCTGTTTTTTCATCAATAAGCACCTTGATAAACCCCTCTGTTTCGTTGAGTATCTGAGCTCTGCCGCTTGCCGCGAACGGAAATTTGCCTACCCTGTATTTAAACCCTTTTTCTTTGGCCTCCTTTTCTGTAAGGCCTACATGCGCGATTTCCGGAGCCGTAAAGACACAGGTGGGGATTATTTTATGGTCAATTTTTGAATCTTTACCGCAGGCGTTTTCAGCCGCAACAAGGCCTTCTGCCGAAGCTACATAAGCCAGCATATATTTACTGGAAGCATCTCCGGCGGCATAGATGCCGCGAACATTGGTTTCCAGCCGGTCATTAACTTTGATGCGGTTTTTTTCCAGGGCTATCCCGGCTTTTTCAAGGCCCAGGCCTTCGTAGTTAGGTTTCCTGCCGATGGAGACCAGGATCTTGCCCGCGGTTACGGAGAATTTTTGCCCTGCTTTTTCTATTTCCGCCGTGGTGCCTTTAATTTTTAGGACCTTTGCCCCGGTATGGAACTCAACGCCTTTTTTTGTAAGAATCGCCGCCATGGCTGAGGCAAGTTCGTCATCCTCGAACGGAAGGATCTTGTTAAGGGCTTCAACAACCGTGACCTTAACACCGAGGCGGGAGAAGAGAGAAGCAAATTCAATACCAATAACTCCGCCTCCGATCACTAAGAGAGAGGAGGGCATTTCTTTCAGATTAAGCAGTTCCGTGCTGGTAATTATATCCTGTCCGTTAGTTTCCAGTCCGGGAATATTTACGGATACCGAGCCGGTTGCGATTAGGCATTTTTTAAAAGCAATAAATTTGTCGCCGGCTATAACGGAAGAACTTCCGGTAAAAGAGGCGGCGGCCTTAATAACTTCTATATTGTAACTTTTGAGAATAGATCCTATCCCCGCGCGTAAGCGCTTTACCAGGCGGTCTTTCCGGTCGATAACTGCACCAAGATCAACTGTAAACCCGCTTACGGTAATTCCAAAGTCCTTTGCTTTGCCAAGCTTATGGTAAACTTCCGCGCTTGCAAGCAGTGCTTTTGTAGGGATACAGCCGTGATTTAAGCAGGTCCCGCCGAGTTCTTCTTTTTCGATAAGTGCAACTTTTGCTCCCAGCTGGGCAGCCCTGATAGCGGCAACATACCCGCAGGGTCCACCTCCGATAACCAGCAGATCATAAGTCATTATAGTGAGCCTCCGGATGAATTAGTTCGCTTCGTCATAAACCGCGGTTACCACCGCATTCCTCGCAATGACAGCTGAAAGGAAAGATATATGTGGCAGCTGTCAGCTATATTTTGTCATAAACCGCGGCATATTTTGCGATTCTTCTCAAAACAAGCTTTGCTTATCGCCGCATTCCTCCCGCCTGGAAGAGCCCAGGCGAGGTGTAGCAAAGACCGGCTGTTAAATGCTAAGGAGACTATTTTCGAGTATTTCTTTGACGCGGCCCAAAAATACGGCTGCATAAGCTCCGTCGATCACTCTGTGGTCGGCGGAGAGAGTTATTTTCATTATTGACCGGATGGCAATAGCGTCATTGATCACAACCGTCTGTTTTTTTGCCGCGGCTACCGCCAGTATTCCCACCTGCGGCGGATTAATTATCGCCGAAAAGCTGTCTACACCCAGCATGCCCATATTTGAGATGGTAAAAGTGCCTTCGCTGTAGTCGGCGGCCGTAAGTTTTCCTGTCTTTGCTTTCTCCGCAAGAAGTTTTGCCTCTGCCGCTATTACGCGCACGGTTTTATTATTGGCCTGCCTGATCACGGGAACTACCAGGCCGTTCTCAAGCGCGACCGCGACACCGACATTAGCGTCCTCGAACTGCACTATTTTATCATTGACGAAATGTGAGTTCATCAGCGGAAATTCACGTAAAGCGATGGCACAGGCGGAGATAATAAAATCATTAACGGAAAGCACAATATTTTTTGCTTTTAATTCAACGCGCTTCTTTAAAAGTTCCGTCATGTCAACATCGAACTGGACGTAAAAATGGGGGGCTTCCCGTTTGGAGCTCTTTAAGCGGTCGGCTATTATTTTCCTCATTTGCGAAAGTACCGAAGTCTTTGAACCGCCGTTGCTTGTTATTTTTGCCGTGTTAATGCCTGAGACAGCGGCACCTGAACCGCCTGCTTTAGGTTTATAATTTAAAATATCGCGTTCAAGTATCCTGCCGTTCGGCCCGGAGCCGGAAACGGCTGTAAGAGCTATTCCTTTTTCTTTAGCGAGGCGTTTTGCTATAGGGGTCGCGAAAATCCGGCCGTCTTCCGGAAAGAATTTTTGCGCGGGCGCCGGGCCGGAAACCGTTTCAAGAACGACCGGCGGATTGACTGTATTGACGGGTGCGGCTGCTATTGTTTCTTCTTTGGGCTTTGCAGCCGGCAAAGGTTCTTCTTTCGGCAGCGGTTCGTCCATGCTGTCAGCGGTATAAGCAACAGGAACAAGAACCGGTACGGTAATGCCTTCTTTGTAAAGGATCTTTCTGATAAACCCGCCCTTCAGGGCCTCGTATTCAAAGTTAGCTTTATCCGTTGTTATCTCAAAAAGAACATCACCTTTATTGACCTTGTCGCCTTCTTTTACGCGCCATTTGCCGATAGCGCCTTCTTCCATAGTTTCGCCAAGTTTGGGGAGGAGGACTTTTGTTATCATGCGAGTAGCTCCTTAACGGCTTTTTTTATCGTTTCTTTATTTGGAATGGCCAGTCTTTCCAGGTTAGGCGCCTTGGGCATTGGCACATCCGCGCCGCACACGCGTGAAACGGGGGCATCCAGGTGATCAAAAGCTTTTTCCATTACCTGGGCTGCTATTTCTCCGGCAAACCCTCCGGTTTTCCAGGCTTCATGAGCAATTACCAGCCTGTGAGTTTTCTGAACAGATCCTACAATTGTGTCGATATCCAGAGGAGCCAAAGTGCGCAGGTCTATAACTTCAACGGAAATCCCTTCCTTTTCAAGCTCTTCTGCGGCTTTAAGGCAATGTAGTAAAGTCAAAGACCAGCTTACAAGAGTGATATCTTTGCCCTGTTTTTTAACATCCGCTTTGCCTATGGGGAGGACATATTCAGTTTCAGGTACAGGGCCTTTAGTGTTATAGAGCATCTTATGTTCTATATATACAATAGGGTTATCTTCACGTATCGCAGCTTTGAGCAGCCCTTTTGCGTCGTAAGGAGTTGAAGGCATGACCACTTTTATTCCGGGGATATGTGTAAACCAGGCCTCAAGCGACTGGGAATGATGCGCGCCAAGCGTCCTGCCCGCGCCGCCTTCAGTACGGATAACCAAAGGTACTTTGGTTTTACCGCCGAACATATACCGGATCTTTGCGATCTGGTTATTAAGCTGGTCCATTGCTATGCCCATAAAATCGACGTACATGATCTCGACCACCGGGCGCATGCCCGTTATCGCGGCCCCGAGGCCGGCTCCGACTATCGCGGCTTCGGAAATGGCGGTATCGCGTACTCTTTCATCGCCGAATTTCGCGTGTAAACCCCGGGTCACGGCATAAGCGCCGCCATAGATGGCCACATCCTCGCCCATGATAAAGACCGAAGGGTCTTTGGTCATTTCTTCTGCTAATGCTTCGTTTATTGCCTGCCAGTAAGCTATCTCTCTCATTTATTTTGCTCTCCTTAAGCGAATAGGTCTGTGTAAAGTTCGGCGTCGCCGGGAAGCGGGCTTTCGATCGCAAACTTGGTTGCTTCTTCTATCTCGTTCTCAACGAATTTATCGAGTTCTTCGACGTCCTTTTGGGAAAGCAAACCTTCCTTCACGCATTTTGCGGAAAATAATTTTATCGGGTCCTGTTCGGCCCAGTATTTTTCTTCTTCTTTGGTCCTGTAAACTCTCGGGTCGCTTCTTGAATGGCCGTAATATCTGTAAGTATCACAGACCACCATAGCCGGGCCCTTTCCCGCGCGCGCGTTTTTTACATAGGCTTCGACCGCGTCCTTGACCGCAAGCACATCCTGGCCGGAAACTGTGACCGCCGGCATATTGTAAGGGACCGCCTTTTTTGCAAGGTCGGTGACCGCGGACGCCCTTTTTACCGAAACGGACATCCCGTAAAGATTATTTTCTACTATGTATATTACCGGAAGCCTCCAGGTGCCTACCATGTTCAGGGACTCGTGGAAAACTCCCTGGTTGGTCGCGCCATCGCCGATAAAGCAAAGCGTGACCTGCTCCGTTTTTCTTAGTTTAATGGAAAGCCCGGCCCCGGCCGCCATTGCCAGGCCGCCCCCGACTATGCCGTTGGCTCCCAGGTTGCCTGTCGAAACATCCGCAAGGTGGAGTGACCCGCCTTTGCCTTTGCAGCAGCCGGTCGCTTTTCCGAGTATCTCCGCCATAAGCTCGTTTAATTTCCCGCCTTTTGCTATGGCATGCCCGTGGCCTCTGTGCGTGCTGGTAATAAAGTCATCAGGCCTGAGCGCGGCCATAGCTCCTACTGCGACAGCTTCTTCGCCGGCATAGAGATGGGACCCGCCCTCCGCGATATTTTGGGCCAATAGATCCATGATCTTGTCTTCAAACTGCCTTATTTCCATCATCTTTTGCAGGTAGAATATGGCAGTTCCTTTATCAATAGATGTGCTCAAAGCTCCTCCTTGTATATTGGTATTATCTCTGGTATTATTATACAAAAATCCCGTTATTATGTCAAACATTTTATCAGTAAGGAATTCCCAACAAACAGGAAAAACGGCCTATTTTTGCTTTGAAATACAGGATTTGCTGGTCTATAATATAGCATTGTTCAAGATAACAATAGGGGGAAAAATGGTTAAAAAAAGTCTGTGCCGATACTTGCTCTTGCTCCCGGTTTTTGCTTTTGTAATCTCCTGCAAGCCTTGTTTTTGCGCGGAGGGTAAAGCTGACAGCTGGACTATGAACAAGTACATGGAAAAATTCAAGAACTATCCGCAGGATCCGAATTTTTTCCCGCTTACGGTCTGGCTCCAGGACCCGGCAAACGCGGCTAAATATAAAGCGGCCGGAATAAATACTTTTTTTGCCCTCTGGAAAGGGCCGAAAGCAGGACAGATAGAGGCCCTAAAAGCGGACGGCATGTATTTGATCTGCGAGATGAATCCCGAAGCTTTGAAACATAGAGATGACAAAACAATAATAGGCTGGATGATGATGGATGAACCCGATAACTTTCAATTTAAATCAGACCTGGAAGTTAACGGAAAGATCTGGAAATACGGGCCTGAAACCTCAAGAGTTTCACCAAAAGACCTGGGCGAGATGTACGAAACAGTCAGTAAAGAGGATCCGACCCGTCCTGTCTTTCTCGGGCTTGGCTGCGGAGTGGCGAATGATCAAACCCCGGCCAGAGGCCCCGGCTGGAAAAATACCATGTACAAAGATTATATAAAAAGCGGAGATGTGATATGTTTTGATGTTTACCCGGTCTCTGATCTGGGTGAAAAATATCTCTGGTTCCATGCAAAAGGGCTGGACAGGTTGAAGGAATGGGGAGCAGCAGAGAAACCGAGATTTAATGCCCTGGGGCCCTGCTTTACCGGGAAGAGAAATAAGCAGCCTTCCCCCGAAAATATAAAGACGGAGATCTGGATATCTATTATCCACGGGACAAAGGGAATCAATTATTTTTGCCATAATATAACACCTTTTGTGGAAGACGCACTGCTTAGGGATGCCGCCCAGCTTGCCAGTATCACAAAGATAAACGCGCAGATAACAGAGCTGGCTCCCGTAATAAACGGGCCTGATCTTAATACCGCGGCCGTTGCTTCGAGCAGCGAGTCTGTGCCCATAGATATCCTGGTGAAGAACTATAAAGGGGAAACCTATATTTTCGCGGCGGTTATGAAGATGGGAGAACCGGCAACGGGTACTTTCCGGGTGAAGGACGTGAGTGCGGCAGGCAAAGTCCAGGTTCTGGGGGAAAACCGTACACTGGACATGGATGCCACCGGGCAATTTAAAGACGAGTTTAAGACCTGGGAAACACATATTTACAAAGTAGTAAAGAATTAGCTTACTTTTAACTAAAAATTTTTAAAAGGAGAGAAGATGCTTCTAAGAAGAAAAGCAGTTAAAGCTATGGGCAGGTACTTAGTGTTCTTGCTGGTTTTCGCGCTTGCGCTGTCATGCGGAACAAATACTTTTGCCGAGACTAAAGCAGACGGCTGGACCGTGACCAAGCAAATGGAAAATTTTAGAAACTATCCGCAGGATCCGAATTTCTTCCCGCTGGTCGTCTGGTTACAGAAGCCCGGCAATGCTGCCAAATACAAGGCTGCCGGAATAAACACTTATTTTGGTTTACACATGGGGCCCAAACCGGGACAGCTTGAAGAGCTAAAAGCCGCCGGAATGTACGTTATCTGCGATATGAATAAAGAGGCCTTAAAATTTAAGGACGATAAGACGATAATCGGCTGGATGATGATGGATGAACCGGATAACTTTCAGTTTAAATCAGACCTGGAAGTTAACGGAAAGATCTGGAAATACGGCCCGGAAACCTCCCGTGTCTCCGCAAAAGATATTGGAGAGATGTACGAGACGCTCAAAAAAGAAGACCCGACACGGCCGGTCTTTCTCACCTTCAGTTGCGGTATAGCAAATGATCAATACCCGGGCAGAGGCGGCGGCTGGAAAAATAAAATGTACCCTGAATACATGAGATCCTGCGACTTTGTGGGCTTTGATGTCTATCCTACGGCCGATCTGGGCGAAAGGTATCTCTGGTTCCATGCCAAGGGCCTGGACAGGATAAAGGAATGGGCCGGAGCGGAGAAACCGAGATTTAACTGCATCGGGACCAACTTCACGGGAAATAAAAGAGCTCCTACGCCGGAAGAAACAAAGGCCGAAATTTGGATCTCCATAATTCACGGGACAAAAGGCATCGTATATTTCTGCCATAACTTTAAGCCAAAATTTCAGGAAGCTGCTTTACTTGAGGATCCCGCGCAGCTTGCCAATGTTACAAAGATAAACGCGCAAATAACAGAGCTGGCGCCGGTAATAAACGGGACTAACTATGACGGCGCAACGGCGGCTTCAAGTAATGAGGCCGTTCCGATAGACATTCTCGTGAAAAATTACAAAGGCGGGACCTATATTTTTGCGGCTGCCATGAAAATGGGAGATCCCACTACCGGTACCTTTCAGGTAAAAGGCGTGAGCGCGGCAGGAAAAGTAGAAGTTCTCTGGGAAAATAGAACGCTTGATATGGATGCTTCGGGAAAGTTTACAGATGAGTTCAAGAAATGGGACACCCATATCTACAAGGTGATAAAAAAGTAAACAAGAAGAACGGCAGGGCTTCGTTTTTTAAAAGCGGAGCCCTGTTTTTTTACCGTTTAACCCGGTATTAAATTTCTTTTTCCAGCTCCTGCTCTTCTATTGCTTTTACCCTCTGCATGCGGCCCGGAGTATGAAGTAATTTCATGTTTTTCCATCTTCCTGACCTGTAATAAAGGTAATTCAAAATAAGAGTAACATAGGTGCTTATAACTATGGCGGTCCAGATACCGCTTTCACCCATAGGCGTCTTTTGGGATAGAAACCATGCCAGAGGTATCCGGAAGAGCACCGCGGAGATAAAGGTAAGCACTAAAATAGCCAGAGTGTCTCCGGAACTTCTTACAACCCCCATAAAAGAAAATACCAGAGCGAACCCTATATAGGAAAAACAAACTATCCTTAGATAGGCCACAGTGTGCGGCATGATAAGCGCCGCCGTAAGCGGGTCCTTGTTGAAAAAGGAGGCTATCTGGCAGGGGAAAAGAAAGATAAGCACGGTAAAGAAAGCGGCGATAGAACAGGAAAGCATTATACCGTATTTAAGCACTTCTTTTACCCGGCCGTATTTTTTGGTGCTTATATTCTGAGCGGCCATAGAGGTAACGGCGAAACCGACGGCCATAGACGGCAAAAACGCAAGCTGGTCGCACTGCTGGCCTATACCGGCCGCGGCCGTAACGGTAGTTCCAAAGCCGTTAACAAGAGACATTATTACCGAACCTGCCACGGAGGTAATGACCATTTGCATAGAAGCCGGAACGCCTATGGTGAAAAGTTTTTTTATTATTCCCCAGTCTACCGTAAAGTCCCATTCTCTGATATTGAAGAAAGGGTTCTTATGGCTGGCATAATAGTACCCTGCGATAAGGCTTGCGATGCCGGAAAAAATATTCCCTATAGGAGCGCCTATAAGCCCGAACTTTAATACGAGCAAGGGGACGGAGATCAGGTTGAGCACGGCATTAAAGATCAGGATATAAAGAGGTGTTTTAGAGTCTCCCAGGCCTCTCTGTATACCTGAATACCAGTTATAGATAAAATTAAACGAAAGGCCTATCATGACGACTTTGAAGAACGAATTGGCCTGCGGCAGGATATCAGGCGGGCATTTTATCAGGGTAAGGAGTTCCCGGCTGAAAACTATTCCGAGCGTGGAAAGGACGACACAAAGCACGACGCTTACCAAAAAAGAATTGGCAAAGGTTTTTTCCATGTACTTGTAGTCTTTTGCACTGAAGGCCTGTGCTACAATTATATTTGCCGCAATGCTCATTCCGATCAGAATAGAAATAAGAAAGAAAAGAATAGGCATGGAAGTGGCCACAGAGGCAATGGCTTCATGTCCTATAAGCCTCCCGACCCAGATCATGTTCATTATATCTACAGCCATCTGCAGAAAATTACCGAGCAATAGCGGCAGAGCAAAAACTATGAGTTGTTTTGGAATACTCCCCGTAGTAAAATCTTTCAAAGGCACCCTTCTTTCTGCGAACATTATCGTTTCAACAAGATTTTATATTATACTCCAAAAGAATATAAAATAAATATATATTTCAGTACGGCCTCCGGCCTGCATGTGTGAATATTTCAAACCCGGTAATACCGAAAGCTGGGGGAGTTGACAAATAGAAAAAATGCATATATAATTGTATCAATAAGTAAAAAAAGTAAAATAGCAAAAAGGACGAAAATAATGGAAAAACGTTACAAGTCAGCCGATCTCAGCAGATTTTTTGATGTTACTATTGCCACGATCGGTAATTGGATAAAAGACGGGAAGCTTGAAGCTTATGAAACTGTCGGAGGCCATTACAGGTTTAAGGCGGAAGATATCGTTAAGTTTGCCCGGAAAACCGGAATGCCGCTGCCTGAAGAATTGAAGAAAATAGGGTCAAGCTCCACCGCAAAGTACAGGGTTCTGGTTGTGGATGATGAAGTTGAAATTGTAAACGTATTAAAACTTATCCTTAAAGACCTATCCGAAGGGATCGGGGAAAGATTTGGGCTGGAAACGGCCAAGAACGGAATGGAGGCCGGTATAAAACTTGTTGAATTCATGCCTGACCTTGTTATTCTTGACGGGCGGATGCCGGGAATGCATGGTTCGGAGTTCTGTAAGGAAATTAAGAGCCATGAAAGATTCAATCATGTAAAAGTTCTTGCCTATACGGCTTACGAAGAAGAAGCAAAGAAATTTGAAAAAGCCGGAGCTGACAGAATATTGATGAAAGGGGAAAATGGGGATCTGGATGCAATAAGAAGGGCCGTGTGCAAGCTGCTTGGGATAGGAATTTTGAAAGTAAATATAAAGTAATGATCAACTCAATAGCGCGGAATTCTGCCGTTCAGGATGCCGCAAGCTGCAAAGAAAAAAAACCCGAAAAATATTTCGGGTTTTTTTATGGGGCCGATAGGCGTTCCTATTCGGTACTCAAGGGGTGAAACGGAACGCCAGATAGGGAATAGCGTCGGCCCCGTTATATTTGTGTCAACCTTTTAGGATGAAAAATGTCTTTTCTTATCGATAAAAGCTTTCTTTGTTTCATTACTCAATAAGAGCAAGGAACCATAGTTTTTAAGGTTTTCCACCCCTGATATTTTGTTTACGCAACTGTTTACTATTTTAGCAAGAATTGCCTGCTCTTGCAATTAAAAAAATATGGAAAAGCAAAAGGCAAATGCCGGCAAAACAGCTTTGCGTAAATTAAAAAATGCTGAATAACAGAAATTCCTTATGACAGTTATTTAAGTGATTTTGTAGTTGCCCGATTCATCGGGCGCCTTAAAGAGCTCAATAAATTGAGCAACTACAAGAAAAACCACACACTTTTCTCTTCTTGAGGAATTTCTGGCTGAATAAAGATGCAGTTGACAAACGGAACACCCGGATGTAAACTATAAATACAATTTTTCAATAAGGACGGATATGGCCATAAGCTTAAAAGCGTTAGCTTTAATATTGATCTCAGTGCTTTTTATCGCGCTCGGGCAGGTATTTTGGAAACTTGGAACCAACCAGGCGGGGGATATTTCTTTTTCCGCGGGGAATTTGCTCTCTTCCTTCGGCAAGCTCGTAAATAAATGGTTTATTCTCGGCTGCCTGATGCTCCTGGCAAGTTCCGTGATCTGGGTTATCGCCCTCAGTATGGTGGAGCTAAGCGTTGCCTTTCCTTTTCAATCACTGGCGTATGTTTTTATTTTTTTATTCTCTGTTTTTATATTTAAGGAACCTGTTACAGCCCTGAAGATCACCGGGACCATCTTAATAATCATCGGCGTTATTGCTGTAGCCAAAAGCTGATATTAAGACGGGCTGTTATAATTTAAAAAACATTTTCCGTCCCTTTTATACCCGGATGTTCCCGGGTACTTAAAAACCCATAAAAAAGTTATAAAAGTAAGAGGATATTCTTGTAAAAAGCTAGCCTGAAAAAAGCGGGCAGCAGCCGGAACCGGTTATTATGCCCGGAACATTAGTTTATCTTTGATATTAATGGAATTAAATGCTATAAATAAGGGCGTAAATAATATTCGGGAGGAGCTGCAATGGCGAAATTTCCAAGAACAAATATCGGGAGCCAATCCGTTTCCAGGATGGTCATAGGCACGAACTGGTTCCTGGGCTGGAGCCATGCTACAGAAGCCAAGGATCGCTATATTAAAGAAAATGTCGCGGAAAGAAAAAAAATTGCGGATATTCTTGAGGTATTTTTCAAAGCGGGTATTGATACGGTGCTGGGGCAGATAACCTGCTCTCCTCTTTCTGAAGCCATAAAAGAAGCGGAAGACCGTACGGGTGTAAAAGCTGTTATTATAACTACTCCTTTACTGACTATCTCTCCTGCTGTTCCGCTGAACGGCTTTGATATGGATGAGGCTAACAAAGTGCTGGACGCCCACGCAAAACTTGGGGCAAAAATATGCATGCCGCACGCTTTCACAACGGACGCGGTAGTGGACAAATGCACGCGGACGATACGCAAGATGGATACCATATGTAAAATGATCCGTGACCGCAACATGATACCGGGTTTGAGCACGCATATGCCGGAAACAATTATTTTTGCCGATGAGTCCGGCCTGGATGTGGAAACTTATATTTCCATATATAACGCGGCGGGTTTTCTTATGCAGGTAGAATGCGATTGGACTGCAAAAATGATAAATAACGCCAAGAAGCCGGTTTTGACCATCAAACCCATGGCCGCCGGCATGTTAAGGCCGTTCCAGGGGCTTAATTTTGTATGGAATACCATCAGGGAGCGCGATATGGTCGCTCTGGGTACGATGTCGCCGGAGGAAGCTGCGGAATGTATAGAGATGTCGCTTAGTATCCTGGAACACCGGCCGTCCGGGGTGAAATTACAGGAGACCAGGTCCAAGGCCTCGCTTAAGAGCAGGGAAAGCAAATAACAATTTTGAAAAACATCCTGAAGATAAGGGAGAAATGTGTTAAAGGATAAAATAAAAGTTCTGGATTGCACGATCAGAGACGGCGGGCTTATGAATGATCATAAGTTTAGCCTGAGATTTGTCAGAGAGGTCTATAAAGCGCTTTCGGAAGCCAATATTGATTATATGGAAATCGGCTACAAAAGTTCAAAGAAACTCTTCTCTCCTGAGGAATTCGGCCCCTGGAAATTCTGCGCGGACAGCGATATTCTAAAAGTGATCGAAGGCATAAGTTCCAAAACAAAAATAGCCGTTATGATGGATGTGGACCGGGTGGACGCGGGTGAGGTGAGTTCCAAAAAAGAAAGCCCTGTTTCCATGATAAGGGTTGCAACTTACATCAAAGATATTGACAAGGCAATAGAGCTTTGCAATGAGATGGCGGACAAAGGTTATGAAACTGCGGTTAATATTATGGCGGTATCGAAAGCGGCTGACGGTCAATTAAATGAAGTACTTGCCCGGCTGGAAAAAAAATGTGCGGCAGATGTTATTTTTATCTCTGACAGCAATGGCTCCTTATACCAGGAGTCCATCGAGCACCTGTTTAAAAAAGCTAAAAGCTGTATAAAAAGCAAGAAAATAGGCATTCATGCCCACAATAACCAGCAACTGGCATTTTCAAATACCCTTGAAGCGGTAAGGCATGGCGCAAATTTTCTTGACTGCACTATCTATGGGCTTGGAAGAGCCGCGGGAAATTGTCCGACGGAATTAATACTTGGATTTTTAAAGGACCCCAAATATGATATCCGGCCTATCCTGGATGTGATCTCAAGAGAATTCATTCCCCTGAGAAAAGAACTTGAATGGGGTTATATTATTCCTTATGCTATCGCAGGGATGCTTGATGAACATCCCCGGGCGGCTATGGCTTTAAGGGACAGTGCTCAAAAAGAGAACTACAGGGAGTTCTACGAAAGCCTGACCGGTGTTAAAAAAAAGAACTGATACTGCAGGAAAGAGTACAATTCCGGACTTAATATTTAAAGGTAAGATCCCGCCGGTACTTCCGTAAAATTATCCAGCAAAAGGCGGAACGTGAAACGGCTTTTGAGTGGCAAAGCAGTTGTAAAAATGCTAATATATTGTCAAAAGAATTCTTAAAAGGAGAATAGAGATGGCAGAGGAATATTCCACAGAAGGGACACATTTAATAGCCGATCTTTATGATTGCGAGAGCGTTGCTTTGCTGGATAATGAAGAGGATCTGAGGACTCTTATTGCCGCCGCGATAAAGGCCTCCAAAGCGCACATGGTCAGCATGAATTCACATAAATATAAACCCCAGGGAGTTACAGTGACCGCGATTATTGAGGAAAGTGATGCTTCTATTCACACTTATCCTGAAAGTAAATATGCCACGGTAAATTTTTATACCTGCGGCACGCAGACAATTCCCGCAAAAGGCCTGGAGCTTATAGTAAATAATCTTAAACCCAAAAAGGTGGAATCTTACGAAATAAAGAGAGGCAACAAAAAGGATATGATCATCTCGCAGATCCCGACCAAGAGGAAGGCCAAGCCTTTCGGGTATTCTCTGCTTCTGGACCTTTATGACTGCCATCCCAAAAAACCTTTTACCGATCTTGACACGGCTTACAATTTTCTTGAGACCCTGCCCGGGAAAATAAATATGGAAAAGCAGGCGCCGCCGTTTATTTTCAGAAGTGACAGCTGCAAGTACCCGGAACTGGCCGGTTTTTCCGGCTGGGTCCCGCTTATTGAGAGCGGTATTCAATTCCACACTATAGACCCCAAAAAATTTGTTACGGTGGATGTTTACTCCTGCAAAGAGTTTTCCCCGGAAACCGTTATCAAGGAAATAAAAAAAATATATAACCCGAAAGATATTGATGACCAGTTCCTTTACCGGGGAGTGGATCTCTAACAAAGTTAAAATCTGGAGCTGCTTGTGGGTTTAGAGGGAAAGAACGTAATTGTTACCGGCGGGGTTTTTGGTATAGGCAGTGTTATTGTTGATAGTTTCGTAAAAGCCGGGGCGCATGTAATAATAGCCGATCTCGAAAAAACCGCGGGCATAAAATATGCAAAAAAGCTGCGGGGAGCCGTGGAATTTTTCCGGGTGGACCTGGGAAAAGAAGCGGGCATAAAAGCATTTATAAGATCAGCCGTCTCCAGGCACAAGAAAATAGACATCCTGATAAATAATGCGGGAATAGGCGGCTGGCAAAATATAGAAAAAAGAAGAACGTCCGAATGGCAGAGAATTATTGCTGTTAACCTTACCGGCCCTTACCTTTGCGTAAAGTACGCGCTGCCCTATATGCCGGAAGGGAGCGTGATAATAAATATCTCTTCCACCCGGGCTTTGATGTCGGAAAAAAATACAGAACCCTACTCGGCTTCCAAAGGCGGCTTGCTTGCGCTTACACATGCTCTGGCGGTCAGCCTGTCTGAAAATAAAATAAGAGTAAATGCCATAAGTCCCGGCTGGATAGATACCTCCGCTTTCGGAAAAAAGGGACACGCGGCGCAGGTAAAACTTAAGAAAAGCGACCTTCTGCAGCATCCTGCCGGAAGAGTCGGTACACCCTCGGATGTTTCAGAGGCCTGCCTTTTCCTTGCCGATAATGAAAGAGCCGGTTTTATTACCGGTCAAAATCTGGTAATTGACGGCGGAATGACAAAAAAAATGATCTACAGCTGAAATAAAGTCTGTAAGGTCCATAAAGTTTTTAAGGTTTGTAAGGCCTAAGATCATTGATAATATTATTTATGACGTTATGACAAAGAAAACCCCGGGCGTTAGCCCGTGGGATGAATTTGGCATGAATAATTGAAAAACTTCATATCGTCGAAACTCCGTGCGTAAGCTCGGAGAGTTTCATAAAAATCCCGGCATAATAATTTTTAAACATGAAGTATAAGGTGGATATTAGAATTGTGTAAGACTTTATGAAACTTGCAAATCTTATGAACAATGATCGAGATTTCCGGTAAAATAATAACATGAGGAAAACTTGGAATCAAAAAACGACGAAGTTGATATAGTTATTGCATCTGATATTACTTCCATTCTAAAAATAGAAACTCTTGCCAGAGATATCTGGTCAGAACATTATACGGCTATCCTTCCCCCAGGCCAGGTAGAATACATGCTTTCCAAAATGCAGTCGGCCGCTGCGATAAAAAAACAAATAGAGGATGGATATATGTATTACCTTGTTATTGACAGGGAGACAAGGGAAATAGGTTATCTGGCTTTTATCAAAAAAGAAAATGATTTTTTGCTCAGCAAAGTTTATCTTAAAAAGGAATATCGCGGAAAAGGGTATGGAAGGCAGGCAATTGAGTTTGTTACACATGTGGCAAAACTGAATAAGGCGGGGAAGGTAACGCTTTATGTTAACAAAAATAATACAGGTGCGATAGCAGCCTATAAAAAGTACGGATTTAAAATAATAAGGGCGCTCGTTACGGACATAGGCGGCGGCTATGTTATGGATGATCTTATAATGGAAAAGGCCGTTGATGGCTAAGAATACGAAAAAACACTGGTATGTCTATATTGTCAGATGCGCAGATAAGACTCTGTATACCGGTATTGCAAAAGATGTTGCAAAAAGGATCAAGGCGCATAATGAACAAAAAGGCGCGAAATATACCGGAACCCGTACCCCGGTAAAACTTGTCTATCAAGGAACAGCAAAAGACCGTTCCGCGGCAACCAAACGGGAAATGCAAATAAAAAAACTTACCAGAAAAGAAAAACTCATACTTATTAAAATGAAAAGGAGGAAAATAAAATGAAAAAGGTATTGCTGGTCCTGGCGGTATTGTTCATATGTCTTATAGGCATCTACTTTTTCCTCGGGGACAACTACGGGAAACTCTATGAGCAGTATAAAGGGCTTTTGGAACCTTGTATCTCGGAGCATACCGACCAGAAAATGCTTGAATACAAAGGCATGGGAGACCCCAATAAGACCGCAATGAAAGCGTTTTCCACGCTCTTCAAAACCTACTACAGCTTGAAAGATGTTGATAAGCTTGGATATGTCGCCCCCAGGGCCAGGTGGCCGGAAACCGACATTTCTAAAAAAAATGAATGGGTGGGGCTCTACGGTGTCTCTGTAGCTGATACCGTTAATGAACTTCCGGCCGGAACAGACCCGAATGTGAAACTTGTTACCTGGATGTACGGTAAGGTTGCGGAAATACTCCATGTCGGGCCGTATTCCGAAGAAGCTCCGGCGATAGAAAAACTCAAAACCTTTATTGCCTCCGGCGGCTACAAAATAGCCGGCGCCCACGAAGAAGAATACCTGAGAGGCCCGGGAATGTTCGGCCCCGGCAACACAAAAAAATACCTGACTATAATCCGTTATCAAGTGGCGAAAGCGGAGGCGGGAACCAAGAAAAAATAGGGGAAAAAGAGATAGTTCACTCTTTGGATCAAAAGGGTAGTATGGTACAAATTTATTATTATGATGCATTTGGTAAGTCAAATAACTATAACCCTAGAAATTCAAACACTCATCGTGTTATATTATTCCTATGAAACTACCTGAACGTATTCACACAAGACGCTTGGTTTTACGGCCGGCAAGCATCGCGGATGCTCATAAAATCTATGAGTATGCCGCAGATCCCAAGATTAGTAAATATATGATCTGGAAGCCACATAAGAATATTGAATCTGTTAGAGTCTATATCAAAGGTGCCCTTGCGCGGCGAAAAGCCGGAACGGAATACACTTATGTCATCGAACATGAGGTTTCCGGAGAGCTTATGGGTTCCATCTCGGCCCGGATAAGCGGTCATAAGTCGGACATAGGGTATGTTTTAGCACGGAAATACTGGGGGAGCGGTTATGCGACAGAAGCAACGAAGGCTCTTATCAAAGTTTTAATGAAAAACAAGTCACTGTACAGGATTTGGGCAACTTGTGACGTTGCAAACAAAGCATCAGCCCGGGTTTTACAGAAATCAGGCATGAAATTGGAAGGGACTCTCAAAAGATGGATGATAAGGAACGTCTCCAAGAAGCCAAGAGACACTTTTTGCTACTCAAAAACCAGATGATAGAAAGAGTGACATCTGTCCTTCTTATATTAATAATAAAGCCGGCTATAATCATCTGGAAAAAAACCTGCCTTATAGGTATAATACTCTCAGATATGCAGAGGGAGAAAAAATATGAAAAATAAAGCTGTAGTTCTTCTTGGCGCATAATATCTTCCGCAGAAAAGACATTTTTTGATCATATTGCTAGACCTCCTTTAGATTTTGGTTTTTATTGGTTTTTATTAGACATTGTTTTTTCTCTCGGGTTTTGCTATAATATCATCGAGGTGATAATATGAGCAAACTGGCTACTATCGAAATACCTATAGAACTTGTTAGGAAGATGGACAAGGCCGCAAAGACCATAGAAAATTTTACTGATGAATTTGAAGATTATATTTTAGCTAAAGATAAAAAATTCATTGATAAAATGCATAAAGCAAGGAAAGAGCATATATCCGGTCATGTAAAATCTTTCAATGTTTTAAAACAGAGATATGTATAAGGTTGAGTACACACCTACTTTTGAAAAAGACATTGATGCCCTTGATAAAAGTATTGTAAAAAGAATCATCACGAAAATTGAATGGATACAGCAACACCCTGAAACATTAAGATTCCCGCTAAAATATATGCCGCAAGAACTTAAGAATCTGCATAAATACCGTGTTGGGGATTATCGTATTTTGCTTTGGATAAACCACAATCAAAAAGTAATAACCTTATATGGTGTGGAACACAGAAGATCTGTTTATAAAGATTTATAAAAAATCCACACCTAAGTCAAGTTCTTCGTTCCAGGGGTCGCAATGGCAATTTGCGAAACATCAGAAAAAATAAACTCATTTCAAACATCAAATTTCCCCGAATTTTACTATTTACGAATCTGGAGTTAAGGTAGACTTCAAAATACTTAAGACGGGATTTATGGTGGTCTTTCATAGAACAGAACTGAAAGAAGGTACCCAGAAAAGGCCCTGTCTCTTTTGTGTTAATAATAAAGCCGGCTATAATCATCTGGAAAAAAACCTGCCTTATAGGTATAATACTCTCAGCTATGCAGAGGGAGAAAAAATATGAAAAATAAAGCGATAGTTCTTCTTATTGGTTTTGCTGTTATTGCTTTTCTTTTTGCCTTCCTGTTAAAAAAACCGGCCGAAGAAACATATACCCTGAAAAGAACTGATATTGACTACAAGATACTCGCCAGCTGCACAGTAAGTTTTCCCGAGCCCTATGAAATGGCGGCAAAGGTAGAGGGAGATGTAAAAAGCATACCGGTTGCCGAAGGCCAGCAGGTTAAAAAAGGCGATTTGCTTATCCAGGTTGATGATTTCAAGGAAAAGCAGAATCTTACTATTGCAATGAATAATTATGAAAATGCAAAACTTAAGCTTAAAAATTCCAGGGAAGAAACATATCCGAGAATAAAAGAGCAGTTAAACGACGATACTGCGGGTTTGACCGACGCGAAAAACCAGTATGAACGCATTAAGATACTTTTTAACGGCGGGTCCGTCTCAAAAGCGGAACTGGAAAACGCCAAAACAAAATATGATACTGCCCAGGCAAGATTTAACCAGACAAAACTTCAACTCGATTCCTATTCCAAAAGCGGCGCGGCCGCGGAACTTATTAATCAGCTGAATATCCTTAACGCGCAGGTGGAACTTGCCAGGCGGGCGGTAAGCGAAAAACAGTTTATCTCGCCGTATGACTGTACAATAATTAAAATAGATATTAAAGAGGGCGAAACGGTCGCGGCCGGAAAAAAAGCAATTACCATACTGGAAAAAAAGCCCTGGATCGTTGAAACCAATGTTGACCAGAAAGAAGTAAGTTTTCTGGAGACAGGACTGCCCTGCTTTATAATGTTCGACGCGTATCCGACCGAGAAGGTAAAAGCGAATATCAGCCTGGTCTGTTCCACTATAGACGGCGCCAAGGGCACCTGTAATCTTAAACTCCAGATAAAAGAAAATAAATCCTTCATCAAGCACGGTATGACGGGTAATGCCGAAATAGCTGGAAAAAGAATGGAAAATATAAATATAAATGTCCTGGCGCTCCCTTCGAAATACATAGTGCGCGAAAAAACAGGTAATTTTGTCCTGGTGCAAGTGAACAAAAAAACAGAAAAAGTCCCGGTGGAATTCAATACGATAGGTGAAAAGTGGGTAAGCGTTAAGAATATTCCTGAAGGTTCAAGGATAATGCTTCCTAAATGAAAAACAACAAGAATCAATATGAATTGATGGTAGCTCTCAAGTTCCTCTTCAAAGGCAGGGGTCAGACCTTTCTTATTGTCCTCGGGATCGCCGTGGGTGTCGCGGTCCAGTTCTTCCTTTCTTCTCTTATCGGGGGATTGCAGATAAGCCTGATAGACCGTACCGTCGGAGCTGCTCCGCATATTAACATTCTGCCCGCGGACAGGATAGCAAAACCTGTAAGCACTATGGCCGGTATCAGTGATAACAAAAAAGTTCTCTACGAAGAAAGGACCGAAATCTACTCCTGGCAGCAATATGTCAACGACCTGAAAAAAGATAAGAGGATACTTTTCGCCGCGCCTGCGGCCAATGGCTCGGGTTTTATAGAAAGGGGTGGGTCCGTTGTTCCGGTCCTTGTCAAGGGGTTGACCGCTCCGGACGGCCTTGATATCTACAAGATCAGAAAAAACATCATAGCCGGTATTCCCGGGCTCTCCTCCGATTCTGCCCTCCTGGGTAAAGGCCTTGCCGACAGGCTTACCCTGGGAATTGGCGACAAATTCTTCTTAAGGAATAATAAAGGGGATCAGGTCTTCCTGCGGGTAGGCGGTATCTTTGACCTCGGGTCTTCCGCAGGGAATGAACTGGTAGTTATTTCAATAGATATGGTGCGGAGTTTTTTTGGCATTGAAGGCGTTTCCGCTATAGAGGTGCAGGTCAAGGATGTCTTTTCAGCGGAAAAGATCTCAAAAGAATACGGCCGGCAGTACGAACGGGTAAAACTCGAGTCATGGCAGGAGAAGAACCGGGAACTGCTTACCGCGCTGAGTTCCCAGAGTTCCTCTTCCGACACCATACAATTCTTTGTGATAATCAGCATATCTTTAGGTATTGCTAGCGTCCTGGGTATTGCCGCGATACAGAAACAGCGCCAGCTCGGGATACTTAAAGCCATGGGGACTACCGATAGGAGCGCCTCAAAAATATTTATAATTCAGGGCTTCCTGCTCGGAAGCGCGGGTTCTATCCTCGGGGTATGTTTCGGGCTGCTCCTGGCCTACGGTTTTATCAAAGGCACAGGCGTGAACTTCGGTTTTGAGATAAATGCCCGGACGCTTTTTACTCCGATAATCCTTGCCATGCTGGCTTCAGTCCTTGCCTCCACCATTCCGGCTAGAAGGGCGGCTAAGCTCTCGCCCATTGAGGTTATCAGAAATGGCGGATAAGATCTTAATAACCCATAAATTAAATAAAACTTATACGGGGAAGATAGACACCCCTGTGTTATTTGACATAAATATCGAAATAGAGAGAGGCAGTTTTACCGCCTTGATAGGCCCGTCCGGTTCTGGCAAAAGCACCCTGCTTAATTGTTTGGGCTTGCTGGATCCCCAAACTTCCGGGGAGATCAATTTTGACGGCAAAAGCATTATTTCTCAAAATGTCAACGAACTCGCTGATTTCAGGAATGCGAACATCGGTTTTATTTTTCAGTTCCATTACCTACTCCCGGAATTTACCGCCTTTGAGAATATACTTCTGCCTTGCTGGATACGGAACGGAAAGCCGGCTTTGGAGCTGGAAAAGGAAGCTCTCCGTATCATGGAACGCATAGGCGTGGAAAAATTAAAGAATAAATACACTTACGAACTGTCGGGAGGCCAGCAGCAGCGTATTTCCATTGCCCGGGCGCTTATTAACAAACCTAAACTTATTTTTGCCGATGAGCCGACCGGTAACCTGGACCGGGAGAGCGGGGTTGCCGTGCTTGAACTTATGGCTGAGCTTAATCACGAAAATAATATAACCATGGTGATGGTGACGCATGACCGGGATGTGGCCTTAAAAGCCGACCATATATACGAACTGGTTGACGGCAGGATATGTAAATTTATTGATGTCAAGAAAACCGGCAAGATACAGGCCGCAAAAGAAATTGAAGAACGCACCTGCACTGTGGAAAAATAACTTACGGAATTTCGAAAGGAGCTGCCGGTCACGCCTGAGGAAAATATTCTTTGTATTTTGTTTCGATCAAGTTTTTATGCTGCGTTTCTTCCTTTATTATCTGCTTTATAAAATCATTGTATTCCTTATTATCGGTTATCAGGTAATCCATGTATTCGGCTTCCAGCAGGGAAATTTCCAGGCCACGCGCTATAATTAAGGTCTCCGCTTTTGAAAGGAGCTTTTCGTTTGCATCACTTACATAAAGTTTTATATTTTCCAGGATAAGCATTGCTGCTTTATGGCTGAAAGCTTTGCCTATTTTATATTCTAGCTGGTTTTCGGCAATAAGCATAATTATTCTTTTAATATTGTCGGCATGGGTAACTTCTTCAGCTGAAGTTTTTTTCCAGAAAGAGTTTTCTTCAGGGAACTGGGCGGCAAAAATTGAATACAGGCGGGAGATTTCCATCTCAATGGCATAGATGACGCGAAAAGTTTCTAAAACTGCTTTTCTATTATATCCGGCTCCCGGCTCCATGCCTTGATTATAATATGTTTTAAATAGTTACGCAACATTTATGTTGAGTTTGGCAGGTTATTACTGTATCATCAATAAGAGATAAAGAAAATCCCGCAAAAATCCAACAGGCCTTTAGATTTAATCACGGGATACAACAATCAGAGAGGAGCATATGGAAAATTTAAAATTCACAGAACTGAAAATATCGGGCGATATATTGAAAGCCATATCGGATATGGGTTTTGAAGAAACTACTCCGATACAAACCTCGACAATACCGCCCCTGCTTGAGGGCAAGGACGTGAACGGGCAGGCCCAGACAGGCACAGGAAAGACCCTGGCTTTTGGCATTCCTATCCTTGAAAAAATAGACGCGAAGAAAAAAGAAATACAGGCCCTGATCATGTGTCCGACCCGGGAACTTGCGATACAGGTGGCGGAAGAAATGAAGCGGCTTATAAAATATAAAAGAGGTATCTTTACTCTCCCTGTATATGGCGGGCAGCCTATCGGCAGGCAGCTGGCAGCTCTCCAGCGGGGGGTCCAGGTCGTTATCGGAACCCCGGGCAGGATAATAGATCATATCAACAGGGGATCTATCCGTTTTGACAAGGTAAAAATGGTGGTGCTGGATGAAGCCGACAGGATGCTGGATATGGGTTTTGTAGATGATATCACCGAAATACTCAAGAAGGTACCCAAGGAAAGGCAGACCATGTTCTTCTCCGCCACTATGCCAAAAGCATTTTTGGACCTTACTAGAAAATTCCAGAAAGACCCTGTCCATATCAGGGTCGCGCACGAGACCTTGACCGTACCGGCCATAGAACAGTTCTATGTCGATGTAAGGTCCAGCGGAAAACTCGATGTACTTGCCAATCTTATAGATTTTAATAATATTAAGCTTTCTCTGGTTTTTTGCAATACGAAACGCCAGGTTGATGATATTGTGGACGCGCTTCAAGCCCGGGGCTATGCGGTTGAAGGTTTGCACGGGGACCTGAAACAAGCTTCAAGGGACCGGGTCATGGGGAAATTCAGGCGTGGTGCCATAGAAATTCTTGTGGCTACGGATGTCGCGGCGCGCGGCCTTGATATAGAAAATGTGGAAGCGGTCTTCAATTTCGATGTTCCCCAGGACGAGGATGCCTATGTGCACAGGATAGGGCGTACAGGCAGGGCGGGAAAAACCGGCAAAGCGTATACTTTTGTAGTAGGTAATGAGATCTATAAATTAAAAGATATTCAGCGTTATGCCAAGACCAAAATAAATCGCGCAAAGATCCCCTCAACGCGCGACCTGGAAGACATAAGAAGGAATCAGATTATAGAAAGAGTAAAGAAAACTATAGATGAAGGCAAGCTGGACCACTATATGGATCTTGCCGAAACCATTGTCAGTGATGATTACGCGGCCATGGATATAGCCGCCGCGCTGTTAAAGCTGATGACTGCCGGCGCCCCGGAGAAAGAGGATGTGGACGAAGATGATCTGAATAATACCGGCGCGGTCCCCGGACGGGTAAGACTATTCATTAATATAGGCAAAGAAAACGGCTTGCTGGCTCCTGATTTTGTAAAATTTATCGAGAAAGAAGGAGGGATTTCAGCAGGGGAGATATTCCGGGTCAGCCTGCATGACCGGTTCTCCTTTTTTGAGGTACCGTTGGAAAAAGCGCGGGAAGTAATAAAAAAGATCAAGGGAAAAGAATTAAAGGGTATAAGAATATTTATTTCGCCGGCAATGAAACGTTAAAGCAAGTTTTGAGTTCCTGGTAATCCTTTGAAAAATGCCATTTCAGGGGTAGGGTTAATTTTCAGAAAATACAAATTTTGTTTTCTTGAAAACATTTAAGCAGGCCTTTGCGACATTGGGATCATAAAGTTTATTCTTATTTTTTTGTATTTCTTTCAGGGCTTCCTTCAGGCCTTTCGAAGGCCTGTAGGGCCTGTGCGAAGACATAGCTTCCACAACATCGGCCACCATCAGTATCCTGGCTTCCATAAGTATCCTGTTGGGCCTTAACCTGCCTGGATAACCTTCTCCGTCCATACGCTCGTGATGCTGGAGTACTGCCTCCGCTACAGGGTAGGGAAAGTCCATCTCTTTTAATATTTCATAGCCGACGGATGGGTGGATCTTGATAATATTCATTTCAGATTCGCTTATTTTCCCGGGCTTGCTCAGGATCTCAATAGGAACGTTAATTTTTCCTATATCATGCATCACGCCTGCCATTCTGATCTTTTCAACCGTATCTTCATTAAGCCCCAGCTCTCTGGCGATGGCGCAGGCAAGTTCAGCCACCCGGATCTGATGGCCGGCTGTATAAGGATCCCGCATTTCAACCAGCCGGGCAATGACCCGCATCGCGTCATCCATATTTTTTTTCAACTTGGAAAAACTGTGGTGGAGCGCGTTTTCTATCTGCCGCTGACGAGTCACATCTATCATTGTGGTCCTGACACTTACAACCTCGTGATTCCGGTCATATTCCAGTACATCTTCCACGGAGACAAATATTTTCGCGCCTCCGTTCCTAATATAGATACGATTATCTGATTTAGCGGTCTCCCTACCTGAGATCTTTCTGAGGAACCGGAGACGTGCTTCTTCTCTCTGTGAGGGTTCAATAAACTTAAAGATAGGCTTACCTAGCATGTCTTTAAGAGAGTAGCCCAGCATTTTTAATTCTGTTTCATTGACGCTGGTAATAATACCTTCCGGACTTAAAGTATGATAGGCGACCGGAGCATTATTCCAAAGTTCTTTATATTTTGTCTCGCTCGCGATCAGTTGTTCTTCGTCCGCCTTGTCTTTAGTAATGTTTTTAACATATTCGATTGCTCCCTCGATTTTTCCGGTCTTTTGGTTTTTTAAAGGATAGGCGAAAAGATCCAGCCAGCCTTCTTGTCCTGATTTGCCCATTTTTTGAACAATTTGATGACAGGTTTTACCGGTTTTCAGGGTCTTTTTTGTCGGGCAAAAGATGCAGGGAGTTTCCCTGAAATGATAGGCCCTAAAGCATTTTTTTCCTATAAGGGGCAAGGAATCCGGGTACCATTTTTCCATTACTTTATTAACCTTGATAATATTCATATGTTTATCCAGCACGCATATTCCGTCCTGAATGCTGTTAAAGACATTTTCCAGAAAGTCCTCGGTTTGCCGGAGCTTGTTCAGAGTTGTCTTTTCAAAGGTTATATTATTGGAAATATTTATAATGAGCTCGAGCTCTTTCTTCCGGTTCAAGACCGGGATCCTTTTTGCTTCATAATAGAGCGTCAGTTTTTTACCGGCGGCAGAGGAATCAATAGTGTTGAAGGGCTTTTTTGTTTTAACGATCTTATTGTAATAGCCCTGTATTTTTGGAAAGGCTTTTCGGTATTCGGGATTTTCCTTCAGGAAATAATCCCCGGCCTTAAGCGGCGGTAACCCCAGCTGTTTCATTGTTCTTGAAAAATAATCATTGGCAAAAGCCAGTTTAATTTCCGGGGTAAGGACGAGTATGGAGGAGTCCACGGCATTAAGGATCCTCTTATGCAGGGCATCGGAAGAACGGATCCGGTCAAAAGCCATTGCTTTTTGAATAAGATAGTATATCCCCATGGTGTAGAGCCGCAGAACAGAAAGTGTATAGGCATCCGGTTTATTTTCACAAAAATTAGAAATAACACCGGCAATGCCGGCAGGATCTTTTGTTTTGCTTCTGATAGGAATTGAAATTTTCCAGCAGTTCTTTTTTACCTTACCTTTGATTGTTTTTGCGGGAATTTTTTGGATCCGCAGAACATCCTTACCGTCAAAAAGATTTTGGCTTTTTTTGCCTGCTTTGTTGTTGTAGTCTAAGAATGAAAGCTTGTTTTTATTGCGGCTGCCGGAAAGGGAAATTTCCATATTATCAAGGCCGAGGCGGTTTTTTGCAAAAAAGACAGCTTTCCGGCAGATCACCTTAAGCTCGGTTTCCGCGGAGAGCCGGCTTAATATTTCTATAATACTGCTTAAATGCGAAATATATTTTTTTTGAATAATTTTTGCTTCGCCGTAACTCAAGGCCCTGGGATTTGCCGGAGTGTTTTTCATCTATCTAGGTGCTCCATATTTGATTAGTATAAGCAAAAGTCAGGTTTTTGTCAACGAGTTTTCTTGGAAAAACAATATTATTGATTGGCAACCGGTATAAAGGTATAATCAGAATATATGGAAGATGAAAAAATACCCGGAAATATCAGAGAAAAAATAAAAAAAGAATTGCGTCATGGCAAAATACTGCTAACTTTAAACACGGATATAAAATATGACGGTTCTTTTGGCGAAGAATGGCTTATTGTGACAGACAAAAATATGCTGGTTTTTTCAGGTACCGGGCAGGTCTTGCACTCTGTAAGATTAAAGGAGGTCAAAGAGGTTGAGATAGTTGATCTGGTCGGCAGCAGCGCCTTAGAAGTCAATATGGGTAAATTCATCTACCGCATTATCCTTTATTCAAATGCCAAGAACTCGGAATTTTATCAGGCGGTAGAGGATATAGGTAATATCTTAAAGGGACGTGAGGTTGCAACCAAAGGCAGGCTCAAACCAAAAGCGGTTTGTGAGATCTGTAACCAGCCCATACCCGAAGACCTTGGAAAGTGTCCGAAATGCACCGATAAAACCAAGACACTTCTTCGGATAATGAGTTTTGCCAAACCATATAGTTTTACCATTGTCATGATAATCCTGGTTATGGCGGTCGGGTCACTGTTCGGCCTGGTCGCGCCGTATCTTACCAAACTGATCATAGATGATATCTTAAAGCCGGATGCAGTCGTAAAAAGGTTTACGAAATCGGAGTGGTTGTTTCTGGCTTCTCTGGCCCTGTTTCTTTCCTACGCGGCCCAGCAGCTTTTCAGCGGCTTTTTCCTGGAAAGGCTTTCCGGGTCTCTGGGGTACAAGACCGTCTATGACGTACGTGCCGCGGTTTATGAAAAACTCCAGGAACTCTCGATGTCGTATTTTGATAAGAACCAGACGGGGGCCATCCTCTCCAGGGTCAATCAGGACACCGGTGAACTCCAGAGGTTCCTGGTGGATTTTATCCCGATAACGCTTGAAGGCGTTATTATGTTCTTTGGCGTCGGCGCGCTCCTGATCTTTATAAGCTGGGAACTGACCCTTTATATCCTGATACCTATAGTTCCGACCGTAATATTTTTAAAGTGGATCTTCCCCAAGGTCCGTACCTACTTTCACAGGTTTTACCATAAAAGGGCGATGCTCTCCGTACTTGTGAACGATTCGGTTTCCGGTATACGGGTGATAAAGGCGTTTGGCCAGGAAAAGGTTGAAATAGAGAAATTTAAAAAAAGAAGCGGGGAATACAGGGATGCCGGTATTGAGATGAACAGCCAGTGGGGTATTTACCATCCGATACTCCATTTATTCATTATCTTTGGGTCCGTCCTGGTCTGGTATATAGGCGGTGATTTTATTTTAAAAAATAGAATGTCTGTCGGAGATATTGTGGCGTATACCGGTTACCTCGCCATGTTCTATAATCCCATACGGACCCTGACCCGCATGGTCGAGATGATCTCCAACTCACTGTCCGCAGCAGAAAGGGTATTTGACATAGTTGATACCGAACCGGAGATAAAGGATACCGGGTTACCGAAAGAGGTAAAAGAGCTCCGGGGCGGAATAGAATTTGACAATGTATCCTTCGGTTACAATAAATACAAGCCGGTGATCAAACGCATGACCCTTGAGATCAAGCCGAATGAAATGATCGGACTTGTGGGGAGAAGCGGCGCGGGAAAAAGCACAATGGTTAATCTTATCTGCCGCCTTTATGACGTGAACAAGGGCGAGATACGTATTGACGGGGAAGAGATCAAAAACATAAAACTTGCCGACTTGAGAAGCCAGATTGGGATAGTTCTGCAGGAGACCTTTTTGTTCAACGGGACCATCTACGAGAATATTGCCTACGCTAAGCCCGGCTCCACCAGGGAAGAAGTTATCGAGGCCTCGATCGCGGCCAACGCGCATGAATTTATCTTAAAAAAACCCGATGGCTATGATACCGATGTGGGGGAAAGGGGAAACAACCTTTCCGGCGGCGAAAAGCAGATGGTGTCCATAGCCAGAGCGATACTCCGGAACCCCAGAGTGCTGATCCTTGATGAAGCTACCTCCTCGGTAGATGTGCAAACTGAAAAAAAGATACAAGATGCCCTTGAAAAACTTACAAAAAACAGGACCACCATAGCGATAGCCCACCGGCTTTCAACTTTAAGGAACTGTAACCGGCTGATAGTTATCAAGGACGGTAAGATAGTTGAGATGGGGACGCATAAAGAATTGATGGCAAAGAAAGGCCTCTTTAGCAGGTTAATAATCATGCAGAAGGAATTTTCCGAGCAGGCTTCGAAAATGAAGGCGGTTTAAAGGACAACAAATATGACCCTACTGGATCCCAAAAAAATAAAAATAGAGAAAGATCAGAAAAATTTACTGACTTTGAGCACGCAAAATGGGAAAACCTACAGAAAGGTAAATTTCCTATTACTCTTTCCTTTCACGGACCTTGAGAATTATGTGTCCGCGGTAATAAGAAAAGGTTCCGAGTATGCGGAAATAGGAATAATAAAACATCTTAAAGACCTGCCCAAAGATATGGGCCGCTATGTCAGGGAAGACCTGAAATTAAGGTACTTTGTTCCGGAAATAAGAGATATCAAAAGTATTACGACCAGGTACTGGTTCCACAAATTTGATGTTTACACTGACAGGGGAGAAAAAATATTCTATCTCAGGAATGTCCGGGAAAACGTAAGGTTCAAGGCTGATAGCAGTATCGTAATAACCGATATGGAAAAGTGCAGATATAAGATCCCGAACTACACCCGGCTGTCGCCGAAAGCCCTTGCGGAACTTGACAGAATTCTCCTGTGATATTGTAAATATTTTTCCGGCCCCGCAAAATCACTTTTTAAGATAAACTATGAATATTCCTGCAAGTCCCAGGATGATCCCCGCCCAGCCCAGAGGTTTAATTTTTTCTTTGAATACTGCCAGGGAGAGGATAAGGCCCAGGATTATCGGGCCCGAGAGAGTTACGGTAAAAACCACGCTGGAAGGAAGGGATCTTAACGCGGAAATAGTGCAGAAAACTCCCGCAATACTGCCGAGCGCGGCAATAATCCCGTAAGGCAGGGATTTTTTTGAAAAAGACCTTGTTTTCAGGTAAACCGGGAGAAGTACCAGTATCCCCGCCAAATAAGACAGGAAAAGATAAACCACCGTGCTCTCTTTATAAAAAGCCACGAGTTTTTGCCCTATCCTCGGCCCGCCGCTTAAGAAAAAAGAGAGCAGTATCAGCACAAACCACTTGAACGCGGAGGAGTTGAACCCGGAAAATGATTCATTTGAATAGGAAATGAGGAAGATCGCCAGCAGGGTAAGAAGGATCCCCGTTTCCGCCATACCGTTTATCGGCTCTCCCAGCAAGAAAATGGAAAAGATTATTGGAAGAATAAAAGAGGTCCTGTAAATTGTATTTGAAAAACCAAAATGACCGAGCCTGATGGCGTAGTTGAAAAAAAGTACTGCAAGCCCTCCGCAGGCTCCGGGGATAAAAGCTATAAGAAAGGTTCTCCCGTTTACAGGCGGAAGGGGGCCGGCAGCCAGTATTCCAAGACAAATAAGAGTGCTTGCCGCAAAAAGAGTGGCCGTAAGGTCGAGCGCGGTAATGTTATTTCTGCTCGCGATCTTGGCGGTGAAAGCAACGGTAGTTATTCCCAGTATTGTTATACCTATATAGAGCCATTCCATGAGTATCCTTTTATTAGCGGCCCGGCGATTTTGGTGTTTATCCGGTAATAGTAGCATTCTTTATTATCATTAGCAAGGAATATATACAGGGACTGCTTTCAGAAAAAACTGTATCTAAGAAGCTGTAGTTTTATCCCGGCCTGCTCATTTTAGTTTTTTATCAAAGTAATATTTGCCTATCATAGCGCATCTTTCCCGGATCCCGAATTTTTCAGCCATTATTACGCTTGCGGGTTTTAAAGAGAATTCTCCGTATTTTTCGTTCACCTGAAAGAGAGTTTCTTTTAATTTTTTATCTTTTTCCGCTGTTTCAAAAAGGAGTTCCTGGCCGTTTTCTTTTATAAGCTGGCCTACGCTGAGGCCTAAGAGGCGGACCTTTTTTTTGAGAGGCAGAAGAGCTTTAAATATTTCAAAACCCTGCCGGAATATTTCCAGCCCGCTGTCGGTATGCTGGTCGAGGGTGGCCTGGCTGCCAAAACCGGTGAAGTCGGCGTACCTTACATAGAGATGAATAACCCTGCCTTTTAGTTTGTAGCGCTGCAGGCGGGTAGATACTTTTTCGGCGAGCATTCTTAAAAAGGCCCTTACTATATCTATATCATAGGTGTCCTCGGGAAAGGTGTGGGAGTGCCCGACAGTCTTTACCTCCCGCTGTTTATAATAAGAGACCACTGGATCAAAGTATTTGCCCAGTCCCATAAGCTTCATCCTGGGGCCGAGGATGCCAAACTCGTGTTTCAGCAGGTCTTCATCCGCTTCCCCGAGCTGTTTTGCGGTTTTTATTCCGTATTTGGCTAGCCGTTCCGCAGTTCTTTCCCCTATTCCCCAGAGCTCCCGGGCCTGCAAGCCCGAAAAGAGCGCAGGTATATCCTCCTCATTGATCTCGGTAAGCCCGTCCGGTTTTTTCATGTCGCTTGCGAGCTTGGCGATCAGCTTATTGGAGGCAATTCCTATAGAACAGGTGAGCCCCAGCCTGTCCCTTATTTCCTTTTTAATTTTCAAAGCTGCTTCTTTAGTCGTAAATTGCGCGCCTTTTAGATCGAGAAAACACTCGTCTATAGAGTAGATCTCCACCAGGTCGGTAAAATGCAGGAGTATTTCATGTATTTTGTAAGAAGCGTCAAGGTATTTGTCCGGATCCGCGGTTACAATTATTATATGCGGGCAAAGCCGCTTGGCTTCCGGTATTGTCATGCCGGTCTTTACTTTATAGGCTCTGGCTTCATAAGAAGCGGTGGTGACTATGGTCCGGGCGTAATTTTTTTCCGGGTCCGCCCAGCCGGCCACGGCAATAGGTTTGCCTCTAAGGAAGGGATTTGCCGCCTGCTCGACAGAGGCAAAAAAAGAGTTCATATCGATATGCAGGATATTATTTATGGACATAAATAATATCCTGCATAAGTTTGTAAGGTTTGTAATGTTTGTAAGGAAACATTTTCTCGATAGGAAGGGATATAATTCTGTCAATATTTATTGACAGAGCGAGATAATGTAAAAGCCGGTTAAAAAATAAAGACTGTTTACAGGCCCTCATTTTAGTCCTATTATTTTATGGATTTTGAAAGATATTTTATAAGACTGCTTGTCATGGCGCTAATACACTTACAATCATTATAAAGTTTATCGTAAATGGTGTTGTTTGTATATTCTTGGTCTAAAGCTACGGTTAGTTGTGCTCTTACTTCCGCGCACGAACCTTTAGTAATAAAAAGAAAACGAACGAATTCAATATTGGACTTTCTTTCAAAGCCTTCCGCTATATTAGACATGACCGATACTGCGGACCTTTGTATCTGATCCTTGAGCCCGTAATCCTTGGAAAACCTCCTATTTTTGGTCAAACCATATATATCTTTCGTCAATTGTCTTGACCTCTTGTATATATCCAGCTCCTCGAACGTATTAACTTTCATCTTAAACCCTCCAAGCCCTGCTTAATAATATCTTTCAATTATATTAGACCTTAAAAACTTTACAAACGTTATAAACCTGAATAAAATCGGTATTATTCAATACCAATTTTATTCAGAAGCCATTCCATTGTTTTTTGATTAAAGCTCAGCTCATAGAGATTCTTGCCGTCAGTTACCGAGAAGTTGGTGATAATGGCCGTCCCGGAAAAACTCTTCCAGCGCAGGGCCACACTTTTTATATCATATTTTTTACTCATCCATTTAAACCACTTTGGCTCGATCAGCTCGCCTTCAAAGACCGCTCCAACTTTTATGCGGTGTCCGATTATTGTTATATTCACACAGCAGCCCTCTTATCCTGTACCTGCTTTACTTGTATCTTCTCAGGATGCCTACAACCTTGCCGGCTATTTTTATATTCTTTGAAACTATCGGTTCGTATTTTGGGTTTTCCGGGAGGAGTTTCACGCCGGTTTCGGTCTTCTTGAATCTTTTAACAGTCGCCTCCTCTCCTATTATAGCCGCTACGATATCTCCGTTCACTGCGGTCGCCTGTTTCTTCACAAAGACAATATCACCGTCAAAGATACCGGCATTGATCATGCTGTCGCCTTTTATTTTCAAGGCAAAGAGGTTGTCAATATTTGAGAACATGCTGTTTAGATCTATAGTATCTTCAATGTTTTCAATAGATTCAATGGGCTTACCGGCACTGATCTTGCCCAGCAGAGGGATCCCCGTATTTTTTTTCAAAAGAAATATCCCGCGGGAAAGCCCTTCTTTAAGTTTAAGACAGCCTGCTTCTTCAAGCTTTTTCAGGTGATGACGTATGGTCCAGGTTGATCTAAGCCCGGATTTTCTGCAGAGCTCGCGGAGAGTGGGAGGATGATTATTTTCTTTTACCCAGGCTATTGCGGCATCAAGCACTCTTTTTTGCGCTGTTGACAGCGTATTCATGTGCCTTCCTTTTGTCTGAAATTTTTCTTCATTGACAGAATAGCACATTTGTGCTATTCTGTCAATAGAGAACGGGAATTTCGGAAATTCCTCATCTTGGATAGTTTTTGTAGTGGCCTCATTTATGAGGCCAAAAAAGCTTGCCTTCGCCGGAACGGCCTAAATTAAGCAATACAGTTCTAATATCATCTGATTCTATCTTCTTGAGGAATTTCCGGGGAATTTTGAAGGATACTATGAAAAAAAATTTATTCAAAACAGGTTTTTGCGGGAAAAATGGCCAAAAGCGGTCCGGTAAGTTTTGGTTAATCTTTACCTAGCAGGACTGTTTGAGTCGGATAAGGGATCTTTATTCCGTCTTCCATGAAACGCCGGTAAAGCCGTTCAAGAAATTCATGTTTTATCGCGTACTGTTCCGAGAATTCTTTGACTTTTAAAGCCGCGGTAAATTCCAGGCCATAGTTACCCAGCGCGGTCATTCGCAGAACGGTTTCATGTCCGGGAACTCCGCCGGGTATGTTCTTCATTACATAGCTGCCGGTTTCCAAAACGGCTTTTTTGACTTTTTCCAGGTCCGTGCCGTAAGCTACGGTAAACGGTACAGCCAGAGCCATTTCTTTTGTCGGCCCGTCAAAGTTTATAATGGTCGACTGGGCTATTTTGGAATTAGGAATAACTATCAGGTTATTTGGAAGGGCTTTTAGCGTGGTGTTTCTCCAGGTTATATCTATAACATAACCTTCTTCTCCGCTTCCGATCTTTATGTAGTTGCCGGGTTTTATCTGCCCTGAGGCCAGGACCTGAACTCCGGAAAAAAGATTTGAAAGTGTATCCTGAAGCGCCAAAGCCACCGCCAAACCGCCTACACCTAAAGCGGTCAATATCGGCGTAATTGATACACCCAGGGATTGTAAAATAACGAGGCCGCCCAGGCCGAATACAATAACTTTTGTAATATTTGAAAAAATTGAAGTTGAGGGGGTCTGTCCGTCAGCGTTCTTTGTGTAAAGCCCGACGAAGCCTACCGCTATCTTTGAAAGGATTATGGTACCGAAGAACAGCGCAAGGACTAGCAGGAGCCGGGTTATGTTATTTTCTGTCTTTTCCGAAAGAGGCAGGTAAAGTATGGCCAGATAGATCCCCAGCAAAAGGATAGTATAGGTCAACCATTTATTCAGTGCTTCAATAATGATATCATCACCTTCCCAGGTGGTTTTTTTAGCGAGTTTTTTCAGTCTTCCGAGGAGTATCTTTTCAAATATGTAACCTATTCCCAGAAAGCCCAGAACTATGCCTAAAGCTTTAATATATTGTAATATTTGCTCGTTTCTGAAAATTTCGGACATATTGATTTCCTCGCTTTCCTGGTAAAATATGCTGCAAACAGGTAGATACTATCATTATTGTCCTTAAAAAGCAAGGATTTTGGCTCGGTTTCAGGTGTTGAAAACGCTTGCCTGTCCATATATAATGAGAAGCATTCTTTTAGAAGGCCTCTCATTGTTATGAGGAGAAGGAAATAATTAATCGTGGTTTAAAGAAAACCGGCGGGCTGATAGCGCCTGCTAAATAAAAAGGAAAAAATGGCAAAAATATTGGTACCTCAGGATAATCCTGAAGATAATAACGGAATGTTAACAAAAATAAGGCGTGTTGTAATAGGCAAAGCGAAAGATCCTCAAGATTCGAGAATATTTCATAGTCTTGCGCTTGCTGCCATACTTGCATGGGTAGGGCTCGGGTCCGACGGCCTTTCTTCATCCTGTTACGGCCCGGCAGAAGCCTTCTTCGCTCTCGGGAGCCATACCTATCTGTCCATTATTGTTGCTTGCATCACAGCGATAACAATATTTGTTATCAGTGCTTCCTACTCGCAGATAATAGAACTTTTTCCTTACGGCGGCGGCGGTTATGTCGTTGCTACAAAACTTTTAAATCCCGCGCTTGGAATGATCTCCGGATCCGCGCTTTTAATAGACTATGTGCTTACTATTACTCTTTCCGTGGCGGCAGGAGCGGAAGCTTTATTCAGTTTCTTCCCTGCATACGGGCAGTACACTCTTTGGTTCGCGGTTTTCTCTTTATTTGTCTTAATAGTACTTAATTTAAGAGGCGCCAAGGAGTCGGTCAAGGTGTTACTTCCGATTTTTATTGTGTTTATGCTTATGCATGTGGGTGCAATACTCTATATTTTAATAACTCATGCCGGAAATCTTGGCGGGGTAGTCGTAAATACGGTCGCGGATGTAAAAGATTCAGTTGCAAGTATGGGCGTGCTGGCCGTGATACTTTTAGTGATGAAATCTTACAGTTTGGGCGCGGGGACATATACGGGACTGGAAGCAGTCAGTAACGGTATGTCAATTTTGCGGGAACCAAAAATAAGGACTGCGAAACGGGTCATGTTATACATGGCGATCTCTCTTGCCTTAATAGTATTCGGAATAATGTTTGCGTATCTGCTGTATGAGGTAAGGAATACCAGCGGCTTGACCTTAAATGCCGTGCTTTTTGAAAAAGTATTCGGGGGAGGGACACTCGGTAATGCACTGCTTTTTATAACTCTTCTTTCTGAGGCCGCGCTGTTATTTGTCGCGGCGCAGACAGGCTTTCTCGACGGGCCCAGAGTAATGTCCAATATGGCTGCCGATAAATGGCTCCCCACAAAATTCCAGATATTAAGTGACCGGTTAGTAACGCAAAACGGCGTTTTACTTATGGGAATAGCGGCTATTATACTTCTTATCGTAACCAAGGGTAAGGTCAGTTATCTTGTAGTTCTTTACTCAATAAACGTTTTTATCACCTTTGTTCTCTCACAACTGGGTATGGTTATTCATTGGTGGAGAGAAAGAAAGGTTGAAAAAAAATGGAAGAGAAAACTTGCGATCAATGGTATTGCCTTTTTTCTTACTTTGTTTATTCTTATCTCGGTAATATGGCTTAAATTCGGCGAAGGCGGCTGGATCACGCTCTTGATAACCGGAGGTTTAATTGTTATCGTCATAACTATCCGGCATCATTACAATAAGACCGGGATCATCCTGAAAAGACTTGACAGTCTTGTGCTTTCGGTAATGCCGGAGACGATCAAGGAACTCAGTGACGCGGAAAGGCCCAGATATAATTCGAGAGGCAAGACTGCGGTTGTTCTCGTTTCCGGTTTTAACGGGGTCGGCCTCCATACTCTTTTAAATATTTTCAGGATCTTTCCCGGCATTTATAAGAATTTCATAATAGTACAGGTGGGAGTTGTGGATGCGGGTGCTTTTAAAGGGTCCGATGCTATGGAAAAGTTAAAAGAACACGTAAAATCTGATGTAGATAAATACGTTAATTATATTCAGAGCCGGGGCCATTATGCCGAAGGCCTCTGCCTGATAGGTGTCGATGTGGTTCAGGAGATCTCTGACGGAGCGCAGGAAATATTAAAAAAATACCCCAATGCGAACTTTTTTGGCGGACAATTGGTATTTCCGGAAGAGATAGTTTTTACCCGCTGGCTGCATAACTACACGGTGTTTGCCATACAGCGCAGATTCTATTACCAGGGCATACCTATTATACTGCTGCCTATAAGACTGTAAAAGCGTTCCCGGAATTTTGTTTATAATGCTGCAGTTGCCTGATTTATCAGGCGTCACCGGCAAACCCGCCTTCGCCGGAACGGCCTAAATCGGGTAACTATGGAACAGATTCCATGCTGCAATAAAAAATCCGCGCTCTTTTGAACGCGGATTTTTTTATAAGTAAAGTTGTTTCCGGTAAACTGCTTACTTTCCTCTTTTGCCCGCTTCTTTGTCCAGATAGAAGAAACCGCCGGTACCTTCTTTTATCAGTTTCAATTTTTCTATCATTACCGCAGGGTTTTTCTCTTCTTCAACCTGCTCGGTAATGAACCACTGGAGCATTATTTCTGCCGGCCTGTCTTTTACTTTTTCCGCGAGCTCTGACAGAAGATTTATCCTGCCGGTTATGAACTTCTCATGTTTCAGGGTTATCTCGAAGATCTCGAGCACGGAGGCAAAATCATTTTCCGGTTTGCCGATCGCCAGAAATTCTATTTTTTCTCCACGGTCCAGCAAAAATTTGTAGAATTTATCGGCATGCGCGGTCTCTTCCTTGGCCTGTACTTTCATCCAGCCGGCAAAACCTTCATAATTCTTATTCTCCAGCCAGGCGGCCATTGCCTGGTAGATATACGCCGAAGCCATTTCTTCGTTTATCTGCTGATTTAATTCTTTTGCGAGTTTCTTGTCCATTACATCCTCCCTTGATCTTTTTTCCTTTCTTTATGAATGGTACATCTATTCTGTAATAAAATACATGATTTTCATCATGTTCCAATTTCTTCTTGCAAGAATAGGCTTTTGAGTATATAATCTTAATATCTTAACGCGAGGTAACAAATTTGCAAAAGGCAGCTTTTTCTGCGGCTATTTTTGATCTTGACGGTACGATAATTGATTCTATACGGGATATGCTTCTTTGCATGAAAAGGGCCTATGAAAAAGAAGGTATTTTCAATGCGAAACCCGAAAAAAAGCATATCGGGCCTCCTTTAATGGAATGCCTGAGGAATATAACACCGGGAGCGAGCTCCGAAATTCTCATAAGAGTTGCAACGAACTTTCGCGAAGATTATGATAATTCCGACTATCCTAACACTTATACCTATCCGGGTGTCGAAGCTCTGCTGAAAAATTTGCAGGCCTGCAGGATGCCAGCGTATCTGGTGACAAATAAACGCCTGCTGCCTACCGGGCGGATACTTAAAAAGCTCAACCTTGAAGTTTTTAAAGCTATTATCTCTCCGGATTGCCGGGAAGGCAAAAAGATGAATAAAACAGAGATGCTCTCTTTTCTCTTAAATGAGGAACGCCTTGCTCCGGATAACTCGGTCTATATAGGAGATGCGGTTTCTGACATACAAAGCGCAAAAAACAACGGTTTGAAAACTATTGCCGTTACTTACGGGTATACCGGAGAAGCGGAATTAAAAAAAGCCGGGCCTGACTATCTGGTAAAAAAAGCCGGAAACATTAAAAATATTCTGCTGCACGGCTGATATCCAAATTCCAAGCTTCAACTGGAGAGAGTGATGAAAGAGTGTCCTGCTTGTAAAAAACCGATCGAAACTCAGACCGCTTGCTGTGAGTATTGCGGGCTTGTTTTTGCAAAATGGGAGGCAAAAAATAAGCCGGTTGACGAAAAAGAGGTGGAAAAAGAAATAGAAGCGGCCCGGCATGAGTTCAGAAAAGAGCAGGATAAAAAACATTACAGAATAATCGGTATTTCTATTGCCTGCGCGCTTGTTGCCGCGGGGATATGGTTTTTTGCAAGGCCCGCGCTGCCGGGATTTGAAAGACAGTTCGCCGAGGAATTTATTCAGGCCATAAAGCATTCTGATCTTGATAAGATCAGGCGGCTGGCAAACGAGAACGGCCTGAAAAGTGTCGAGAGATACGGCCCTTTATCGGCAGAGACCCTCCGGCTTATCAACGAACAGATACCCGAAACCTATGACTTGGTCAGGGTGGCGAATACAGGAAAAAGCCGGGTTGTCGGGATCAAAGGCAAAGGAACCGCTGAAGGTTCTTTGGGGAAGATATATTTTTCGCATGAGGATGTCTTGCTGAAAGTTTCCGGACAGGAATGGGACAAAATGGAAGGCGGTTTTGTTGTTCTGCCGGCCTATAGCAAGGATAGAAAACTTTCAGGAATTCTTGAAAAACAGAATGCCGAGAAACTGAATATTTTGCCGGTAGCCGACCATCTGCTGAAAGAAACTGAGCATTTTAACAAAAAGCTCGTAAAACCCTTCTATAAAAAAGACGGGAGATTGCAGGCCATAACTGTGCTTGCCGATGTCAAGAACGCGAAGCTCGCTTTTTCTGCGGAGGGTAAATATCTTCTGGCTGCCAGCACTGCGGATAATAAAGTTAAAATATGGAGAACCGCGGAATGGGCTCTTATTAAGGAGCTGGAACTGGAATTCCGCGCAGAAAGCGCTGCGGCGGTTCCTGACAGCAGTGCCTTTATTGTCGGTGATAACAGCGAGCATGGCGTTATCATTCCCCTGAATGAGGAAGGTGCGGGAAGTGCCCTGCGCTTCACGGCTGATCTCTGCGGCGCTCTGAAAGTTGCGGTAAGCGGAAATTCAAGGATAATAGCGACCGGTTCCATGCAAAAAGCTTTGTCGTTCTGGGAATACCCTGACAGGATAAAAATAATGAAGTTCGAAATGCCTTTTGAGATCACCGGAATAGCTTTTTCGCGGACAGCTCCTTATCTGGCCGCATCCACAAGCAACAACATATTTGTTTTATGGGACCTGAGATCCGGAAAAGGCAGCCCGTTTTTTGCCGAGGGGATAGATTCCGGTATTTCCACAACCGCTCTGGCTATAAGCCCGAACGGACGTTATATCCTGACCGGATATAGGGACGGCGGAATTGCCGTTACCGACATGGAAAATTACAAGAATAAATATGTTGTTTTTTCGGGAAACTCGGCGGTTACCGCGGCGCGGTTTTCGGCGGACGGAAAAGTATTTGCAACCGCCAAGGATAACGGTAAAATTTATATTTGGGACATAGATACCGGAAGAAAACTTGACACTTTAAAGCTGCATTCCGGAAGTGTACTGGCTGTAGCTTTTTCACCCGCGGGAAATTGCCTGGTTTCGGCAGGCGAAGATAACAAAATTATTGTCTGGGGTTACTAGAATAATATATTCAGTGTCGGGGAAATCTTGTACGGCTTAGTTAAGAAGCGCACGGAAATACAGGTCAAATAGCGGGCTCCGGTTTATTTTTCCTTTGGAGGTTTATTATGGAAGAAAAACAAATGCTGGATAAGTGTGCTAAGTATTTAAAATCGGCCTATGGTGAAGATACTATCAGCATGGAAGTCACCGGGAATACCGTGAAAGACGGCAATGGCGTGCTTTCCGTGGATTGCACCGTATCCATTGAGGGCGAGCACTCTGACTGGTCAAAAAAGTTCACTTTTATTAACTCCGAAGTAACGAACATGACCTGGAGAAGAAAATAACACAGGCCTTAAGCAGGGCCTGGACCTTGAATATAAAATAACAACGCTCCTAAAGGGGAAAAATGGCGTTAAGGCTCGGTACTTCCGGTTTTTCTTTTGTTGACTGGAAGGGCGCGGTTTATCCCGGGGACATTAAAGCCGCAGAAATGCTGGAATTTTACGCAGGGGAACTGAAATTTAATTCCGTAGAACTGAATTTTACCTACTACGCGCTTCCTTCCGAGAAGTCTTTTATTTCGATGCAAGCCAAGGTCCCGAAGGATTTTATTTTTGTGGTAAAGGGTAACCGCGGAACTACCCACGATCCTTTTGACCCCAGGATAAGTCCAAAACCCTCGATAATGAAAGCTTATGAGGTTACGCGGAAATTTGCGCTGGCGCTTACGCCTCTTATAGCTCAAAATCAGCTGGGCTGCGTGCTCCTGCAATTTCCGTATTTCTTTCACCCCGGGGAGGAAAGCAGGGAATATATATTGAAATGCCGTGACCTTTTGCACGGTATCCCGTTAGTTATTGAATTTCGTAACAGAGAATGGGCGGCTCCGGAAATGCTGAAATTCTTAAGCGCTAATAAACTTGGTTTCTGCGCTGTGGATGAACCAAAACTCGAAAAGTTAATGCCCTACATGCCCGAGGTAACTTCAAAAACAGGTTATCTTAGATTTCACGGCAGGAATACCAACTGGTTCAGCGCGCCGCTGGAAGAGCGGTACAATTATCTTTATAGTGAAGAAGAATTAAGGTCGTTCCTGCCGGATATTAAAAAAATGGCGGGTCGCTCTCAGGACCTTTATCTCTATTTTAATAATTGCCACCTGGGTTTTGCCGTCAGGAACGCTGACAGTATGAGGAACCTGATAGCTCAATATTTGATAAATAATACGTGAACCTCCGGCAGGTTTTTCGGCCGGGCGGGGCAATAACTCCCGGTTGCGGCTATAAATGGTTTGATGTTATAATAAACCCGGGTATTAAATATCAAAGGAGGAAAAATGCAGATGACCGGCAGGATGATCGCGGGTTTCGGGATAGTAATGTTCTTAGGAATTGTTTACATAGTAGGCAGCGGGTTAATGGGAAAACAGGCCAGGGGGCATAAGGTCATTGCTCTGATAATTCTTGTTATGGCGCTCATACATACTGTGTCCGGCTGGGTTATGCAGTTTCCACTCCCCGCGCTTATTGCCGGGTCGCTTATGGTAGCCCTGTTTTGTATAAATGTCCTTGCGGGTATGAATGTGATAAAACTACCGCTCAAAACTCATAAAGTGATAGGAATAATTGTCCTGATAATGGCTCTTTTACATGCCGGAGCAGGTGTTTATGAAAACCTTATCAAGTAAAATAAAATAAAATGGAACAGCAGAGAATACTTATAGGGACCCTGCTGGGCGGGGCTCTTGGCTCTATTTCCAATATAAACAAAAGTAATTTTATTTACGATGATACGAATACAAGAGCCCTGAAATTTAATAAAAAGAAAAAGATGCATCCTTATTGTGAAAAACATTCGCATAAATATATCGAGATGAGCTGTGTTATTGACGGAACCTGTCTTATAGGAATTAAAGACGCGCAATATGTCGCGGCTAAAGGCGATCTATATTTGTATCCTCCCGAAATGCCCCATTATGAATCTTATTTCACAAAAAACTGTCCTTATAAGATGCTCTGGTTTTCGTTCGGACTGAATCAAAGAAGGATATTTTTAACGACCTACGATAAAGCGAAGGGTTATCATATCGCGAGCAATCTGCCTTTTATCAGATATAACCGGGAATTGAAGGAAAAGCTGGACATTTTATTGAATGAGGCAGGCAGGAAAAATATTGATCTGATAGAAATAAAGCTGGCGTTACTCAAGTTAATGGACCAGGCACTTGAAAGCATTCTCTCGCTGGAGAAAAAAGCAGGGAAAGATTACCAGCGCCTTGATATTGAAACCATAGAAAAATATATTACCGGGAACTTCAACAAAGATCTGAGTGTTGCCAAACTTTCTCGGCTGATAATGCTTTCCCCAAATTATCTTTCCTCTATTTTTAAAAAATACAACAAAGTATCCCTTTCCCGGTTCATTAATAAGATCAGGATCGACCAGGCCAAAGAGATCATAAAAAGCGGAAAATATAATATGAAAGAAACAGCCTCGCTTGTGGGCTATGAAGATCAGTATTATTTTTGCAGAATATTCAAAGACCTGTCCGGTTATACTCCTTCAGAATACAAACTCAAGACCCGGCAGTGAAAGGCCGCCGGTTTTTCCCTGCTATCGTAGAAAAGTACAAAAGATAGTAGTTCTCTCCATTTACAAAACCCTTTCATTTACATAAACTTATCCTACATCAGTTTAAGGAGGCTTAAAATGTACAGGGTCGGAAAAGAAGAAGTAAAAGCGGTAGAGAGGATCATAAAAAGTAAGCAGTATTTCCGTATGGCGGACGGCAAAAGCGGGTGTTTTCAAGAATGCGACAAGTTTGAAAAAGAATGGTCGAAATTTACAGGTTCAAAGCATTCATTGCTTATGTCAGGCGGAGGCACTGCGGGGCTTATCTGCGCGCTTGCCGGGCTTGAAATAGGCCCCGGCGATGAAGTTATCGTCCCGGCCTATACTTTCATGGCCTCCGCGTCCGCGGTTCTTTGTGTCGGAGCCATTCCGGTAATTGCGGAAGTGGATGACTCCCTTATGCTTGACCCGGTTGACGTTGAAAAGAAGATATCAAAAAGAACAAAAGCGATAATGCCGGTGCATCTTTTAGGACTTACCTGCGATATGGGAAAACTTATGGCACTTGCGAATAAATACAAACTCTTCGTAGTTGAAGACGCCTGCCAGGCCAGCGGAGTGACCTATAACGGTATCAAGGTCGGAAAGATCGGGCATGCCGGAGCTTACAGCTTTAACTACTTCAAGACGATAACCTGCGGGGAGGGGGGCGCGGTGGTTACGGACAGCAAAAAGGTCTTCGAAAGAGCGCTGGTCTACCATGACAGCGGAGCCAACTTCAGGCCGTTCGCGAAAAAATTAAGCATACCGGTTTTTCTCGGCATGCAATTCAGAGCCAGCGAAATAATGGGCGCTATGCTCCGGGTACAGCTTAAGAGGCTGCCGGGGATACTTAAGGACCTGAGAAAGATAAAGAACAGGATTTCCGGAGAACTTGCATCCGCCCAAAATATATATTTTGTCAGGAGCAATGACGGGCAGGGAGAAGCCGGCGCCGGTCTTCATTTTCAATTTGAAAACGAAAAAATTGCCAGGAAATTTGCATCAGCTCCGGGAGTGGCGGGAACGCTTCCCATTGATTCCGGTAAACATGTATATTCAAACTGGGGCCCGATCCTGGAGCACCGCATAGGCGTAACCGGGGCTGCAAATCCTTATTTCTTTGCTGCCAATAAAGGGCTGAATATGAAGTATAGCAAAACTATGTGTCCGAAGACGCTGGATATATTAAGGCGTTCCGTCAGAGTGGGCGTGAACCCTGAATGGAAGGAAAAGGATATTGAGAATAAAATAAGAGTTATCAGGAAGGCGGGGGAAAGCCTTTAAAAAACAAAAAACAAGTGCTATACTGTTGACAACCAAATAATGCGTTCATCCGTCCAAAACCAGGCGAATGAACGCTTTTGGCATGATTAAGAAAGATACAGCTTTCTGCCTAAAGACACTGGAGCCTCGACAAAAGCACTCGAGGATGACAGAATAGGCATCTTTCTGGCGTATATTTTTTTGAGGAGGGAGTAGATGAAAAAGCTCAGAGTCGGCATGATAGGAGGCGGCGGCCCTCAAAATTTTTTTGGCGGCGTTCACAGGCGCGCCCTGCATCTTGACGGTACCAGAGAACTTGTTGCCGGGGCTCTAAGAAGAACTAAGGAAAGTTCTTTGGCGGCGGCTGTTGAGCTGGGAATAACCGGCTACGGCGATTATATGGAACTTGTAAATTCAGGTGAAGAACTGGATTATATCGTTATTACGACAACCAATGATGCGCATTTCGCGCCCGCGAAAGCCTGCCTGGAAAAAGGTATTCCGGTCTTATGTGAAAAACCGGTCACGCTTACTGTTAAAGAAGCCGTAGAACTTGCCGGTATAGTTAAGAAAAAAAAGGTGCCGTTTATTCTTGCCCATACCTATACGGGACATCCCATGATGATGCTGGCCCGGGAAATGGTTATTAACGGCGAGATCGGTGAAGTAAGAAAAATAGAGAGCTGGTACAATCAGGGCTGGCTCGCGGATAATATTGAGAAGAGCGGGGCAAAGCAGGCTGAGTGGCGCGTTGACCCTGAAAGGGCGGGGCTTTCCTGCTGCGGCGGGGATATAGGTACCCACGCGCATATGGCCGCGAGATGGGTGACCGGTTTGGAAACGGTTCGGGTTTCTGCGCGGCTTAATACCTTTGTAAAGGGAAGAAAGCTTGACGATGATTTTAACGCAATTTGCGAAATGAACAACGGAGCCACGGCTCTCATTACCGCCACGCAGATAGCCATAGGCTACAAGAATGATAATGGTTTTAAGATATACGGAACTAAGGGTTCTTTGGAGTGGGCGCAGGAACGTTCCGGTTGTTTAACAGTAAAGTTTGGCAGGGAAGACAAGGTTTACTGGATCGGAGCCGGCTATGATTATTTCCCCGCTTCGATAAAACCGTATCTGCGGCTTCCCGCGGGCCATTTTGAGGATTTTCTTGAAGCACTGGCAAACCTGCATCTTACCATGGAATTTACGGTGCGAAAAGCAAAAGGGGAGAAAAATATTCCAAAGGCCTATCCGCATCCTTCTGCCGGAGACGGCCTGGCCGGAATGAAATTCATAGCAGCCGCCGTTAAAAGCTCCGGGGAAAAAGGAGCCTGGGTGAAGATCCCGGGTTAACGGAAAATTTCGGCGGAAAACAGGAGAATTATGGAAATTAAATTCTTTGATGCCAATATCTATCTGGGAACACAGATGCTCGGAAGTTACAAGCCGGCTGTAAAGGCTTCCGAACTTCTGGAAAAAATGGATGAGCTGGGTATAGAAAAAGCGCTGGTCTATCATATGTCCCAGTTTGAATATTCTCCCGAAGAAGGGAATAAAATGCTTGTTGAAACAATGGAAGGGAGTAAACGGCTTTTTGGCTGCTGGACGATACTTCCGCCGCAAACCGAAGAAATAATAACAGAAGATTTCTTCGGCCGTATGAAGAAAAACAGGGTCTTTGCCCTGAATCTCTTTCCGGTCCACCACAGATTCCTGCTGAAAGGTATTGTTTTTGGGCAGTTTTTCAAAGAGTTGATAAAAAGAAAGATCCCCCTGGTGCTTTCCATGCGCGAGGGCGGCTCGACCTGGGAAATGATCTACAGTTTGCTGAACGAATTCCCTGAATTGCTGTGTATTATTTCCGATCTCGGTATCTGGGGTGTAGACAGGTACACCTTTCCCCTGCTTGAAAAATACCGGAATGTCTATCTTGAATCCGGCGTGCTTTCTTTGCATGAGGGAAGTTTTGAAATGGCCATAAAAAAATACGGCGCGGAAAGGGTGATATTTGGAAGCGGTTTTCCGGAGAAATATCCGGAGGCGGCAATGCTGCATCTTTTGCATTCAAATATCAGCGCAGCGGATAAAATGAAGGTGGCTTCCGGCAATCTGGAAACAATAATTTCCGGGGTGAAATTATGAAAAAGAGCCTGCAATTAGCAAAAGATTTCTTTAAATACGGGATGGTAAAGGACTGTCCGGTGTACGATATGCACGGGCATATGGGTTCGCATTACGGGATATATTTCCCCTCCAGCAGCGCCGAAAAAATGGTAAACGCCATGAAGCAGGCCAATGTAAAAAAATTGGTTTTTTCTCATCACGGCTGCCTTATGTCAAATGCCGGAAATCAGCTGAGTATCCGGGAGGCCAGAAAATTCCCGGAGTACTTGAAAGTCTACTGCAGTGTAAATCCTAATTATCCGGAACTTGCGGAAAAAGACCTTGCTGCTTTTGATGAAGCAAATGATGTTTATGCCGGAATAAAGATGCTGGCGGATTATCATAAAAGGCCTATTACGGATGCCGGTTATAAAAAGGCCTGGGAATTTGCCAATAAAAGAAAACTTCCGGTGCTTTTGCATACCTGGGGTAAGAGCGTTTTTGACGGCCCGGAACTGGTGGGAGAAGTGGCTCAAAAATATCCTGACGCAAAAATACTTATGGGCCACTCCTGCCACGGGGAATGGGAGAAGGCGGTCGGGCTCGCAAATAAGTTTAAAAATGTTTATCTTGAACTTACTGCGGTACTTGATGAACGCGGGCCGCTGGAAAAATTCATCGAAGAAGCGGGCTCAAAAAAAATATTTTTCGGTACCGATATGCCCTGGTTCAGCTATCACAACTATATCGGCGCGGTACTGGGCGCGGCGCAAAAAGAGGAAGATATAAGGAATATTTTCTACATTAACGCGGAAAAACTGCTTAAAAGCCCGGGTGACGCCTAACAGGCCTAACCTGAACAGAGGTCAGAAACCGGATCCGATAGTCACCAGAAAGCTTCCGCAGGCGGCTCCGGCCAGGCCTGCTCCAAGGTTTTTGGCGCAAAAATGATTTTTTGAGGAAGAAGCGTTAGACCATTCAATGAGCGCCATGAGCACGGCTGTGGCACAAAAAGCTTTTCCACGGTCTTCAAGTTTTTTCCCATCCGTCTTATTAAAATATATAAAAGCAAGCGAAGAGATCGCCGTCGCGAATTGAAAATTAAAGACCTTGGAGGTGTCATTCCAGGAATCACCGGGCCTGTTAATAAAAAGGTCATCACAGCAGCTATCCCACGAAATACCTTGAATAGTATTTCTCACTTTTTCGGCGATCCAGTCAGATGAGCCCTCCAGGGGTATATAATACCTGCCTCCAAAATTATATTTCGGTTTGGCTGGAAACGTTTGCTCATTATCCAGGCTGTTTGTCTTCAGGATAACATTCTGTTCAGCCGGCTGAATAAGGCCTTTATCCCGGGGCATAATACTGCCGGGGGCGATATTAACATTCTTTTTTTGTTCAGGAAGCTCGATTATTATTACGCCCTTATTTTCAGGGATCTGTTTCTGCTGTTCGGTAATAGTTCCTTCCGCAATTGCCAAAGAAGTTGTCAAAAATAATATTGTCAGCAGCGCGGCTATTTCAACTTTTTTCATAAAGGCCTCCAAAATAAAATTTCCAACAGGTTACTCTATATATTAGTAGCATTTATAAGGCAAAAGTTCAAAAGGTTTTGTTATAGAAAAAAGTCTTATTTTTGTATACAATATAAGATGTCAGCTGCTCTGATAAAAAAGGCGGTAAAGTGTTGAAAAATAAAGAGTTTACACTGCTCATTGTAGCGCTATCAGCCGTTTTTCTGTTTTCCGCATGCGGGAGTTCCGGTTACGCGAAACGGCCCGAGGCGGGACATTTAATAGACCTTGAAAAGTTTAATCAATCGGCAAATGAAACAATAAAAAAATATGCGCGCGGGCAGTGCAATCTTTTTGTCCAGGATGTACTCAGGCAGTACAATATAGACCTGCCGGGAAGTGCGGACCAGATGATACTTTACATGAAAAGGTCGCTTAACTGGAAAAGGATATCCATGGATGAAGCCAATGAAATAGCCGGCAGAGCGCAGATAGTTGTTGCCGCGCAGCGCCCCCCGCGCCCGGATACTCCGGCGCATGTTTGTTTTGTGCTTTACGATAGGGGCTATAGGAACGGCGGGTTTTTGACCGTTATAGGTACCTACCAGTGCCGCGAGTCAAGCCTCAACTACGAATTTGATCTTGATAAACCGCCTCCGGTGGAGTTTTATTATTACCGGAAACATTGAAAAGGAGAAGCAAATGAATTCAAAAGAAAGAGTGCTTTGTGCCGCCAACCACAGAACCGGTGATAAAACACCCGTTACTTTTGACGCGCAAAAAGAAGTTTATGATATTTTATATAAATATTTTAAAACGGACAAAAAAGAGGATCTTTTTGACAGGCTAAAAGTTGATACCTGGCTTGTCGGGCCCAGGGCCGTGAGCAGCCCTGTTCCTGCCGGGGGTAAAAAAGAGAGCGTTGATATCTGGGGCTGTAAATCCCGTGTTGCTTATTACTCCGGCGGCACCTATGATGAGCTCTGTTACAGCCCGCTTGCGGGAAAAGATGAAATTTCTGATATCAAAGATCACAACTGGCCGAAGAATAACTCTCTGGATTTTTCTGAAATTTCCGTCCAGGCGAAAGCCCAGGCGGACAGAGCGGTGATCGGGCATTTTACCTGGGGTGCTTATTTCATAGCGACAAAGGTAAGAGGGATGGAAGATATTATGATTGATATGGCGATAAGGAAGGCTTACGCGCATGAACTAATAAATACCATAGCGGAAAGAAGCGAATATTTTTTAACAAAAATGCTGGTAGAGAACGGAGAGGGCCTTGACATAATTTACATGGCTGATGATACCTGCTCGCAAACGGCGCCGCTTTTTTCTCCGGAAACCTTTAAGGAATTTGTCGCCCCCTATTTGAAGAGATTTACCGCGCTGGCTCATAAGCATAATAAAAAGTTCCTGCTGCATACCTGCGGCAGCGTCAGGCCTTTTCTGCCTCAGATAATTGAATGTGGCGTGGATATTCTGGAACCCCTGCAGGTAAGAGCTGCCGGAATGGAACCGGCAGGCTTGAAACGTGATTTTGGAAAAGACATTTGTTTTTACGGCGGGGTGGACCTGCAAAGGGTACTTTCTACCTATACTTCCCAAAAAGTGGGTGAGGAAGTAAAACGGCTTATTGATATACTGGGAAAAGACGGCGGATATATTTTAGGCCCGGGGCATACCTATATTCAGGTGGACGCGCCGCTTGAAAATATTCTCGCAATGTACAATACGGCGGAAGAGTACAGGCCTTACAGGTCCTGATAAATCCCGCATGGAGAAAAAATGCAGCCAAAAAAAATAATTATTGTAGGGGCGGGGCCGGGCGGCCTGTCTGCCGGAATGATACTTGCTAAAAGGGGCTTTAAGGTCACTATTTTGGAAAAAGAAAGCGTTTCAGGCGGCAGGAACGCGTCCATAAGGGAGAACGGCTATACTTTTGACATAGGCCCGACTTTTTTGATGATGAATTATATTCTCAGGGAGATATTTGAGGAGGCAGGGAAAAAAGCCGAAGACTACATTAAAGTAAAAAGGCTTGAACCCATGTACCGTTTGAAATTTGTCGACAGGGAGATAATGGTCAGCAGTGGTTTTGACGCCATGAAAAAAGAGATCTCAAAGAACTTCCCCGGCAATGAAGAAGCGCTTGGAAGGTTCATGAAGACAGAGAAGGCCCGGTATGAAAAAATGTTCCCCTGTCTCCAGAAAGATTATTCGAAATTCCGGCATTTTTTCCGTCCTGTTTTTTTAAAAGCTTTGCCCGCGCTTCAACTGCATAAGACCTTCTGGCAAAATCTGTCTTCATATTTTAAACAGGCTGACCTGAAGATCAGTTTTACTTTTCAGGCAAAATATATCGGCATGTCGCCCTGGGAATGCCCCGCGGCTTTTACCATGATCCCTTACGTGGAACACGAATACGGGATCTACCACGTGATGGGGGGGCTTAATCAGATCTCGGCCGGTATGGAGAAAGCGTTCAAGGAACTGGGCGGGGAACTTCTGCTTAATACAGAGGTCGCGGAATTAATAACCGAAAAGAAAAAAGTAAAAGGAGTAGAACTCAAAGATGGGAGTAAGATGTCCGCGGATGAAGTTATCGTGAACGCAGATTTTGCCTACGCTATGTCCGCTCTGGCAAAGAACGCCGGGCTGCGAAAATATTCCGTTGAAAAACTTAAAAAGAAAAGATATTCCTGCTCGACGTTCATGCTCTATCTCGGAGTAAAGAAAAAATATAATATACCGCATCATAATATAGTTTTTGCCGGTGATTATAAGAAAAATGTGGAAGAGATATTCAGGAAAGGCGCGCCTTCGGAGGATATGTCCGTTTATATTCAGAATGCCTCGCTCACGGACCCGTCTCTGGCCCCGGAGGGAAAATCGGCGCTGTATATACTGGTTCCCTGTCCAAATAAGTCCGCTAATAATGACTGGCAAAAAATAAAAGAAAGTTATAAAAACAAAGTCCTGGATATGCTTGAGAAGCGGACAGAATTAAAGGATTTAAGGCAGAACATAGAGACAGAGATAGTTTACACGCCGGACGACTGGGAGCACAGGCATAATGTTTATTACGGGGCGACTTTTAATCTTGCGCATAATCTCCCGCAGATGCTGTATTTTCGGCCAAGGAATAAATTTGAGGAGCTTGAAAATTGTTATCTTGTCGGTGGGGGTACCCATCCCGGAAGCGGGCTGCCGACGATCTATGAATCTGCCAGGATAACTTCCAACCTGCTCTGCAAAAAATACGGTGTATCCTTTATTCCCCCAAGCGCGCTGAATAAAAAAGAGGCTTTTTAATCAGGGGAAGTATCCGGGCTTCTGCAAGAAAGATTAAGTGCGGCGGGTCAAACCAGGCAAAAAAGCCGCGGGAACTGTTCGCAATAACAGCTCACGCGTTGTTATACTCTTCCACCAGAGAATCTATGAGTTTCTTTACCGGTATTATCTCGGTTACCCTGTAAGCGTTACTGCCGGCGAAAGCAAAACCATGTTCCATTTCGCCTTTTCTTGCGTTTAAAAGAGCAAGCGCGATACAATAAGGAGCGTTGACCACATCACAGGTAATAATACAGTGATAGGGGCATTCAAAAGGTTCTTTTTTCCCGTGTTCAACAGCGTTTATAAAGTTATTTCTTATCGCTCTGCCGGGCATGCCCACCGGGCTTTTAATTATCACAAGGTCTTCTTTTTTGCATTTAATAAAGGAATCTTTAAAAATGTTCGAAGCGTCGCACTCTACCGTGGCTACAAAACGGGTCGCCATTTGCACTCCGCCGGCTCCAAGGTCCAGGATCTTCTTAATATCTGCTCCGGTATAGATGCCCCCGCCGGCGATCACAGGTATTTTCCTGCCCTGCGCTTTGCCCAGCTCTTCAGCTACGACAAGAACGTCGGGAAGAAGTTTTTCCAGGGTGAAATCCGGATTTTCGAGATTTTCCAGTTTATAGCCGAGATGCCCGCCGGCTTTGGGCCCTTCGAGGACAAAAGCATCTGGTACATAGTTATATTTTTTTATCCAGGTGTTGCCTATTATTTTTGCCGCCCTGCCCGAGGAGACGATAGGTACGAGCTTGGTTTTAGTGCTGCCGCTCAGAAACTCAGGAAGATTCAAGGGGAGCCCGGCTCCCGAGAAAATAAAATCTATACCTTCTTTTATCGCTGTCTTGCAAAGTTCGGCGTAATTTGTAAGCGCGTACATTATATTTACGCCAATAAGCCCTTTGGTAAGGGACCGGGTTTTTTTTATTTCTTCGGCCAGCGCGATATTGTTTGCTTCAACAAAATTTTCTTTAAGATCAGCTTTGTTAAAGGCAATGCCCGCGGTAGCCAGCACGCCTATTCCGCCTGCGTTAGCAACGGCTGAAGCAAGGCCGGACATGGAAATAGCGACTCCCATTCCGCCCTGTATTACAGGTACTTTTGCAATAAGCCCACCGATATTAAGTTCTGGCATGGTATTTAGCTTCAAAGGAGATCCTTATAAACATTTGGATTCAGCGATTCCGCTTGGTCTCAGGCCGGAAGGTCTGTGGAGCAAAAAAGCAATACAAAATCATTATACATATTTTAATAAAAGAAAGCAACCATATTTGCCTGTAAACGGCTTCAAAGTTTGAATATATGAAGATAGAAAATACGCATTAAATAATATATAATTATATTAACTTGCTCTAAAAGGGGTCAGTAATGGAAGAAGTGCGGGCTAAAGGTAAAAATATAATATTTTATATTTCACTTATAGGGTTTTTTGGAATATTTGCGACTACTATATCTAAAAATCCTGTCCTGCCCTACTTTGTTAAATCTCTAGGAGCGGGGGACCAGGTGCTGGGCCTTATCTCGGCCGTGTCGCCTTTTGCGGGTATTATTTTTTCGTTCCCTGTCGGAGTTCTCTCAGATAAAATAGGAAAGAGGCTTATGCTTATCATAGCAGCTCTTATCTTCCTTTCGGCTCCGTTAATGTATCTTTTCATTACGAACGCCTGGTGGCTTATTCCTGTACGGTTCTTTCATGGCATGGCTACGGCAATTTTAGGCCCTATTGCCTCTACAATCATTGCTGAGGCCTACGATAACAACAAGGGTGAAAAACTGGGTATCTATTCTTCGGCAACTTTGATAGGAAGGACACTGGCTCCGCTTGCGGGCGGCGCGATCATTGCTTTCTGCGCGGCACAAGGCGAGCTCTTTAGCTACAGGGCGGTTTATTTCACGGCATTTTTGATCTCCATACCGGTTGTACTCTGCGCTTTTTTAGTGAAGACAGGAGATACCGCGGTAAAAAAAAGTATAGCTTTAAATGAATTTTTTATAAGTTTCAAGTATATTATCGGAAATAAAATGATACTTGCAACCGCGCTTGTTGATCTCTCCACCTATTTTTCTTTTGGCATATTTGAAACCTTTGCGCCGGGTTATCTGAAGACCGCCGGTTACAGGCCGGAGATAGTGGGCCTGATCTTTTCGCTTCAAATATTATCTATCGCGCTTACCAAGCCACTCTTTGGGAAACTGGCGGATAAGATAGATAAACGTATTCAGATCGCGCTGGGCCTGTGCATTCTCGGATTCTCCGTAGCGGCGCTGCCCTTCGTAACTTCTTTTGCCTCAGTTCTTACGGTAAGCATGTTGTTTGGACTGGCCATGTCTTTTTCGACCGTTGCCACAAGCGCATACGTCGCGGATGTGGCAAAAAAAGAACAACTGGGGGCTTCCATGGGCGCGCTTTCTTCTATTATGGATGTCGGGCATTCTACGGGACCGTTGATAGCGGGTACGGTGATAACCTTTCTCTCACTGAAAGCGGGATTTTTTTCCGGGTTTGTGCTGGCGTTGTTTGTAGTGCTTCTTTTTGTATATTTTGCTTATCCGAGGGGGACTAAATGACCGTTTCACCGGTAATTCAGGATCTTGAAAAATGGTTGCCGGGGAAGGAATCGGACCTCCATAAACTGGTTCAGAGCCAGTTGTCCTACCATTAAACGACCCGGCAACGCTTAGGCCAACCTGGAAACTTGTAGAAAAAGATTGTAGCACAAGTTTTTTTGAAAATCCATAAAAATTGCCTCGGGCCTGCCGGAAAATATGCAATGGAGATTACAGTGATGTTTATGTTATAAGATACAATCGGGCGTAAGCATGCCTGTATCTTGTTTTGACAGGAGTGAATATGCCCGCCAACAATATCATGTTTTCAGGCAAGTTGTTGTTAGTATGCGAAATAAAGCAAAAAAAGCCTCTATATTATTAAAAGGATCAGGAAAAATGAAAGAAAGGCTTTTTAAGACAGAATGCGCGGTTATTGGCGGGGGTTTTGCCGGTCTTTCGGCGGCTCTTGAACTGGCTGATGCCGGAAAGAAGGTGGACCTTTTCGTTAAGGGCGGGCTGGAGCAGGATTGCAACAGTTATCTTTGCGCCGGCGGGCTGGCTGCGGTTCCTGAAACCGGAGGTGATTCGCATTCTTTACATGTAAGGGATACTTTAAAGGCCGGCAAGTATTTAAACGACAGAGAGGTCGTAAAATATTGCGTAGAGCATTTTTATTCCGATGTTATCTGCTGGCTTGTTAAAAAAGGCGTGCATTTTGACAGCGAACTTCATATGGAGGGAGGGCATTCTAAGAACAGAATATTTCATGTCTCTGATACTACCGGAGTTTCCGTCATGGGCGTACTTACCGGCCTGGCAAAAAAACACCGCAATATTAATGTCCACGAAAATTATATGGCTCTTGATCTTATTACCAGGAAAAAAATCGGCCTTCTTTCCGGCCGGGACCGGGTCCTGGGTTTTTATGTCCTTGACGCGGATAGCGGCGCGGTTAAGACTGTGGCGGCCGGCAGCGTATTTGTCTGCACCGGCGGGCTGGGTAAGGTTTTTACTTATACAAGCAACCCGGATATTGCGACCGCTGACGGATTTGCCATGTGTTATCGCGCGGGTATGACCCTGAACAACATGGAGTTTATTCAATTCCATCCCACGGTCTATTATGATCCTTCCGCACCCAATGAATTTTCCAGGCGCTTTCTGTTGACCGAAGCTTTAAGGGGCGCCGGAGCTTTTATCAAAATTGATAAGAATGCCAAAGATGATTTTGTTAAAAAATATGACAGGCAGGGTTCTCAATCCACCAGGGATGTCGTAACCAAAGCTGAGGATATAGAAATGCGGCGACTGGGCTTGAACAATGTCTGGCTTGATTGTACAAAGGTAGGAGTGGAAAAACTGATAAAAGAATTTAAAAACTCCTATGAATTCTGTCTGGGCAAGGGAATTGATATTTCAAAAGAACCGATACCTGTTGTTTACGCGGAGCATTATAGCAACGGGGGAGTTTCTGCCGGGCGGCACAGTGAAACTGAAATAAGCGGCTGTTATGTTATAGGTGAAACTTCTTACACGGGGCTTCATGGCGCGACCCGCCTGGCGAGTAATTCTGCTCCCGAGTGTATTCTTTATGGCCGGCTGGCGGCCTCACACTACATTAAATACGGTACTCCGGAGTTTGAAGATATACCGCTCTGGGTGCCGGGAAGAGCTACAAGGATAAAGGATCTGGCAACTATAAGTTATTACTGGGATATGGTGAGGCGCACGATGACGTCGCTTTGCGGAATTTCAAGGAACGAAGCAAGATTGACCGCGGCAAAAAATGTCCTTGCGGAGCTTAATAAAAACATTAAAGAATATTACTGGAATTACAAGGTAACCAAGAACTTTCTTGAAGTCAGGAATATTGCCGCGGTCGCTTCCATTATCGTGGAAAGCGCTCTTGCAAGAAAAGAGAGCCGGGCCTGTCATTTCCGCGAAGATTATCCCGGAGAAGACGCGCAGTATAGAAAAGTAACAGCAATAAAAAAAAGAAAATATATTTAAATTTCAGGTCCGGAGATGAAAAATGGAAAGATTGGAGTATTTTTCGCAGTACTTTACGGGCTGTAAGAATGTGCTGGATATAGGCTGCGGGACGGGGCCCTTTCTGGAGCTTATGAAAAAACAGGGCATTCCTTCAGTCGGCGTGGATATTAATAAAGAGGTAGCAGAAAGCTGTATAAAAAAAGGCCTTAAGGTCGCTTGCGCGGATGCGCTGTTGTTTTTGGAAGGCAAGAATGAGCTCTATGACGGAATTATGATAAGTAATCTGGTGGAACATCTTCATCCGCCGCAGGTGAAAGAGCTTCTGGAAAAGTGTTTTATTTCTCTGAAATCCGGCGGCTTTGTCCTGGTAGCCGTCCCGGATCCGAAAAATATCAAGGACGTCCTGGGGGATTTCTGGGAAGACACCACCCATGTAAGAATGTATCCTGTGAGCGTGCTGAATAAAATGTTCCTGGCTGCCGGCTTTCAGGTGGAAAAAATAGTCGAAAAGAAATATGATTATCCAAAACTATTATGGAAATTAAGAGATGCTCTCAGAAATGCCCTGGTCGGGCCTTACTGGGGAAGATCGGAACTTTATGTGGTAGGCAGAAAAAAGTAGTTCTGCGCAAGGAGGTTAGTAATGGACTGTAAAAAAGAAGAGAATGAAAAAGAGTGTGCATGCAAGGACACAACCTGCAAGAATCACGG
>Ga0118677_10000413_pt1 | contig 93442 bp, 89 predicted proteins | sample AliMusrvi5mmetaG_FD_86154 | JGI IMG/M metagenome (GOLD analysis project Ga0118677, IMG submission 86154) | reverse complement strand
GGGGTTGGGTGGGCGTGGAGACGGGCATGCCCAATCGTGTGGTGGCCGCCGCTGCACGTCAGGGTGCCTTGCCAGGGTTGCCGGATCTGTGCGAGGTCCGCACCGAGGTCAAGTATGGTAGCGAGCGCAGCCGCATCGATGTGCTGGCTCAGGACGCGACGGGCCGCCAGGTCTTCATCGAGGTGAAGAACACCACCCTCAAGGCCGGGAACTGGGCCCTCTTCCCGGACGCAGTCACCGAGCGGGGCACCAAACACCTGCGGGAGCTGCAGGGCATGGTGCGGGAAGGCCACCGGGCCGCCATCGCCTTCTTCGTGCATCGCACGGACGTGGACCGCTTCGACGCGGCCCGGGAGATCGACCCGGTCTACGCGGCGGAACTGGACCGCGCGGCCCAGACCGGTGTGGAGATCCTCCCCCTGGCTGTGCGTCTGGTCACAAGCGAAGGTGCCAGTGGTCTGTGGAGCCTGGGCTGGGAGCTGCCGGGCCTTCTGCCCTGGGAGGCGCGGCGATAGACTGGGGCCCTGGAGTCCTGCATGTCTGAGCTGATGAAGACGCCTCTCAACGCCGCCCACCGGGCCCTCAACGCCAAGATGGTGGACTTCGGCGGCTGGGATATGCCGGTGCAGTATCCGGCGGGGATCATCGCTGAACACGAGGCCGTCCGCACCAAGGCGGGCCTCTTTGACGTCAGCCACATGGGCGAGATCCGCGTGAAAGGTTCCGGAGCCCTGGCCCTGGTGGAGCACCTGACCCCCAATGCCGTCTCCAGCCTGGCCCTGGGTCAGATCCACTACACGGCCTTCCTCTATGAGAACGGCACCTTCGTGGACGACCTCCTGGTCTACCGCGAGGGCGAGGAGGAGTTCCTGCTGGTGGTGAATGCCGGCAACTCTGACAAGGACTTCGCCTGGGTGCAACAGCATGCCAAGGGCTATGACTGCACCGTGGTGAACGAAAGCCCTGCGACGGGCCAGATCGCTCTCCAGGGGCCCCTGGCCCTGGCCATCCTCCAGCCCCTCACGGCCACGCCCCTGGCGCCCATCGGCTATTACTACTTCACTCACGGCGAGGTGGCCGGCTTCAAGTGCCTCATCAGTCGCACGGGCTACACCGGCGAGGATGGCTTTGAGCTTTACTGCGCCGCCGCGGATACCGAGGCCATCTGGAACGCCGTCATGGCTGCGGGGACGCCCCAGGGCCTGCTGCCCGCGGGCCTGGGCTGCCGCAACACCCTCCGCCTGGAATGCAAGATGGCCCTTTACGGTCATGAGATCGACGACACCATCCATGCCCTGGAAGCGGGCCTGGGCTGGATCGTGAAGCTGGACCATGGCCCGTTCATCGGCCGCGAGGCCCTGCTGGCCGCCAAGTCCGCTCCGGCCCCCCGCAAGCTGGTGGGATTCAGGACCTTTGAGAAGCGCGACATTGCCCGGGACCATATGGACATCGTCCAGAACGGCCAGAAGATCGGCTTCGTCACCAGTGCCGCCCCCTCGCCCACCTGCGGCTTCAACCTTGGCCTGGCTTACGTTCCCACGGAACTGGCCAAGGTCGGCACCCGCATCCAGGTGGACATTCGGGGCCGGGCAGTGGACGCTGAAGTCATCCCCACGCCCTTCTACAAGCGGCAGAAGTAGCCCGAACCCCATCAAGACGAGTCCCACATCCCGACCATCACTGGAGGATCCATGTTCCCTGCCGACCTGAAGTACACCAAGGACCACGAATGGCTGAAGCCCGCGGGCGACGGCACCGCCACCGTGGGCATCACCGCCTATGCCCAGGATGCCCTGGGTGACGTGGTCTTCGTAGACCTGCCGGAAGTGGGCGCAAGCTTCACCGAGGGTGAAGAGTTCGGCACCGTGGAGTCCGTGAAGACGGTCTCCGAGCTGAACATGCCCACCGCTGGCGCAGTGCTCGAAGTGAACGAGACCCTGGGGGACCATCCCGAAGCCGTGAACGAGGATCCCTATGGCAAGGGCTGGATGGTGAAAATCAAGCTGTCCGGCGAGCTGGCCGGGCTCCTGGATGCCAAGGCCTACGAGGCCCTGGTCAATTCCGAAAGCCACTAGGCCTGTGCCCGTTCCCTTCCTTGCCGTCCTGCTCTGGGGGTCGGTGCCGGTGCAGACACCGGCGCCGGCCCCCCAGGTGCAGGCTGCCACGGCCCCAGCCCGGGCCGCCGAGGCCGACGCCCTCCGCATCCTGCGTCTGCGGACCCTGGTGGAGGCCAGCGAGCAGGCCCTGGAGGCCGAGGACGAAGAGGCAGCCACGCTGCGCGCCGACGAGGCCGATGTCCTCACGGCGGACTGGTCCACGGAGTTGCTGAGGCAGCCAGAAGTGCAGGCCTTGCTGCAGCGGCTCAAGGAGGTCCAGGAGCAACTGGGTGATGAGGAAGCCCCTGAGGCCGAGCCGGGTCTCAAGGCGACGGACGAAGTGGTCTCCATCTCAGGCAACGAACTGCGGGCGGAGTTGGAGCGGGTGCGGGCCGCGGAGCAGGGCGCCAGCTACGACTACCCCATCGACCTGAACGACAAGGTGCTCACCTGGGTGAGCCTCTTCAGCACCACCAAGCATGGCTTCATGGAGAACGCCCTGGGCCGGGCCTCCATGTTCATGCCCATGATCCGCCAGGTCTTCGCCGAAGAGGGCGTGCCCGCGGATCTGGCCTACCTGGCCGTTATCGAGTCCGGCTTCCGCAACGAGGCCAAGAGCCGCGCCAAGGCCGTGGGCATGTGGCAGTTCATCCGCTCCACGGGCCGCATCTACGGACTCAATGGCACGGCCTGGGTGGAGGAGCGCCGGGATCCGGTGAAGGCCACCCGCGCCGCCGCCCGCTACCTGAAGCGGCTCTACGAGATCACGGGCGACTGGTACCTGGCCGCTTCCAGCTACAACGCGGGGCCGCTTACGTTGGAACGCGCCATCCAGAATATCGGCACCCGGAATTTCTGGGATCTGGCCCGCTCGCGCTGGCTGCGAACCGAGACCAAGAACTACGTGCCTGAGCTCTGTGCCGCCATCCTGGTGGGCCGCAACCCTGAACGCTACGGCCTGCGCATCGTGCCGCTGAAGCCCTACGCCTACGAGACCGTCACCGTGTCCAGCATGACCAGCCTCAGCGTGCTGGCCCGCTGTACTGGCACGGACACCAACACGCTGAAGGAGCTGAATCCCGAACTGCTGCGTGGCTCCACACCGCCCGGGACTTACCAGTTGCGCGTGCCCCCGGGTAAGGCCATGGACTGCCTGCGCCAGCTGGCGCGCATGCCCGCCGCCCAGCGCCTGGACTTCCAGCACTATACGGTCCGCAAAGGGGACACCCTCGCCAAGGTGGCCAAACGATTCAAGCTGACGCCCGAGGATCTCCTCGAGGCCAACGACCTCACCGCCAAGCAGTTCAAGGCTGGCAAGCGCCTGCTGGTGCCGCCGCCCCCGGTGGTGGCCCTGGAGGAGCGTGACATCGTGCATCTGGACAAGGGCCGGAAGGCGCTTGCGGATCTGCCGCTGCCCTCTCTACCTGCGGTGCCCAGAGATCTGGCTGGTCACGGTGAGGCCGAGCTTCCCGCCAACGCAGAATCTTCGCCAATCGCCGTAATTCCTGAGCCTCCGCGGACTGCGCCGGAGCCTAAGCCGGTGCCCAAGCCAGTGATCGAGTCCGCGCCGAGCAAGCCCGAGATCCGGCCCGCCAAGGCCGAGCCGGTGCCGGAAACGATCCCCCAGGCCGCTCCGGACAAGCCTGCGGTTGCAGTCCTCCTTGCCAAGCCCGGCGACACGCTGGCCAAAATCGCCCGCGCCCAAGGTGTGAGCCTCGGCGAACTCCTGAAGCTGAATCCAACGGCAGCGAAGACCCTGCATCCGGGGGACTCGATCCGCCTGCCAGGCGCCACCTCCTCCCCGACGAAGGAAGTCAAGGCCACCACCACGGCCGCGCCCCGCTTCCACAAGGTCCAGAAGGGCGACACGCTCGGGGCCATCGCCCGGAAATATGACCTGGAACCCAAGGACCTGAAGGCCTGGAACAAGCTCAAGGGGGACCGTGTGGTGCTGGGCCAGAAACTCCGCTTGGCCCACCCATGATCTGGGCTTGCACAGGCGGAGAAGGAGTGGGATACTAGGTCTTCCCCATTGGGGCCATAGCTCAGCTGGGAGAGCGCTTGCATGGCATGCAAGAGGTCGTCGGTTCGATCCCGATTGGCTCCACCAAACAGAAGGCCACCGCAAGGTGGCCTTCTTGCTTCAAGCTGAAAGTCGCCCGCGATGCTTGCTTCCCTGAACCATGTCGATCTCCGCTTCGGCCCCCAAGAGGTGCTGAGGGACGTGACCTGGGCCATCCAGGAGGGCGAGTGCTGGGGTGTTATCGGTCGTAACGGCGCCGGCAAGAGCACCGTCTTCAAGCTGCTCCTCGGCCAACTGGAAGCCGATGGTGGCACCGTGGTAAAGCCAACCAAGGAACGCGGCATCCGTATGGGCCACTACGCCCAGGACCTGATCCCCGAGACCGATGGCAGCGTGCTGGAAGAGGCCCTGGCGGCCTTCGGCGACGTGGAGCGGTTGCAGCATGAAATGCGCGAGTTGGAGTACCGCATGGGCGAGGCGGGCGCGGATCTCAGTGAGGTCATGGAGCGCTACCAGCACGTGACCGAGGCCTTCGAGCGCCTGGACGGCTTCACCATTCGCGCCCGGGCCGAGAGCATCATCCAGTCTCTGGGCTTCAGTGATGCCGACTTCGATCGTCCCGTGGAAACCCTGTCCGGTGGTCAGAAGTGTCGCGTCATGTTGGCCAAGGCCATCCTCAAGGGCCAGGATCTGCTGCTGCTGGACGAGCCCACCAACCACCTGGACCTGCCCAGCCTGCGCTGGCTGGAGAGCTTCATCCAGGACACGGATGCCACCGTGGCCGTCATCAGCCATGACCGCTACTTCCTGGATAAGATCGCCACCGAAATCCTGGAGCTGGAACTGGGTCGCTCCCGGGCCTACGAAGGCAACTACTCGGAGTTCATGGAGAAGAAGGAACTGGAACTGGAGCTGCAGGAGCGCCACTACCAGCAGCAGCAGTCCTACATCAAGAACCAGGAAGATTACATCCGCCGCAACATTGCGGGCCAGAACACCAAGCAGGCCCGGGGCCGGCGCACGCACCTCTCCAAGCTGGACCGCATCCAGCAGCCCCTCAAGGATCGCCGCAAGGTGAAGTTCGTCTTCCCCGAGACGCAGCGGAGCGGCGACGTGGCCCTGGTGCTGGAGAACGCCAGCGTGGGCTGGGATGGCAAGGCCCTCTACGCGCCGTTGGAGTCGCTGCAGATCAAGCGCGGGCAGAAGATGGGCATCGTGGGTCTGAACGGCACCGGCAAGTCCACCCTGCTGAAGGCCATCTCCGAGGAGATCCCCTTCATCACCGGCCAGGCCCGCCTGGGCAGCCAGGTGAAGCTGGGCTACTTCGATCAGCACCACCGCAACCTGGACCCCCGCAACACGGTCTTCCAGCAGATCCACGCTGTGACGCCCATGGCCGTGCGCCAGGACATCCTGGGCTTCCTGGCCAAGTTCCAGTTCCGGGGCGACGAGGTGGACAAGCCCGTCACGGCGCTGTCCGGCGGCGAGCGCGCTCGCCTCAGCATCGCCACCCTCATCCGCAACGGCGTGAACCTGCTGCTGCTGGACGAGCCCACCAACCACATGGACATCCCCAGCATGGAAGCCATGGAGGACACCATCCTCAGCTTCACGGGCGCCGCCATCGTGGTGACCCACGACCGCTACCTCCTGGGCCGCGTGGCGGACTCCCTCCTGCGCGTCCACGAAGGCCAGGCCGAGTTCCGCGAAGGCAGCTATGAGGATCACCAGGCCTGGGTGGACCTCGACCTCGCCGCCGACGAAGCTGATTGCGCCGAAGTTGAAGTCCCCAAGAAACCCGCTTCGCCGCAGGCGAAGCCTAACTCTGCGCCGAAGCCGCAGAGCGTGCCGAAGGCTCCAGCGAAGCCGCAACCAATAGACAAGGACAAACAGCGCGCCATAAAGCGCTTCGAGAAGCAAGTCGCCGAAGCCGAGGCCAAGGTGGCCGACCTGGAAGCCCGGTTGGGAGAGATGCAGAAGGCGATGGCCACCATGGACCCCGCCGACTGGCAGGCCTTCAGCGCCAAGCTGGACGCGCAAAAGTCCCTGGAAGCCGACCTCGCCTACGCCATGAGCGACTGGGAAGCCGCCCAGGGCGCGCTCGAAGACGCGCAGCGCTGAAGAAATTCAAACTGACCACCGCCAAGACACCAAGAACGCCAAGAAAAGCTGCCTGTCCATGGCCTTTTCAGTTCTTGGCGCCCCTGGCGCCTTGGCGGTGTGTCTTTTACTTTGAGTCTTATACCCAGTCCATTTCCGCGGTGAAGTGCCGCAGATACTTGCTCTGCTTGACGATCTTCACGCCGCGGATCTCCTTGGCCTTGGCCTTCACTTCTGCGATGACTTCGGCGGCGAAGTCGAAGTGGCTCTGGGTGTACATGCGCCGGGGGAAGGCCAGGCGCACCAGTTCCATGCTGTGGTAGGTCTCGGTGCCATCGTCCAGGTGCTTGCCGAACATCATGGAACCGATCTCCACGCCCCGGATGCCGCCCTCCAAGTAGAGTGCGTTGCAGAGGGCCCAGGCGGGATAGTGCTCTACCGGCATGTCCGGCAGCACGGTCTTGGCATCAATGTAGACGGCGTGGCCGCCGGTGGGCTTCACGAAGCCCACGCCCGCGGCCTCCAGCTTCTCGCCCAGGTACTCGGCGGTGCGCAGGCGATAACGGAGGTAATCCTCCTCCATGCCCTCTTCCAGGCCCACGGCCAGGGCCTCCAGGTCGCGGCCCGCGAGGCCGCCATAGGTGGGGAAGCCCTCGGTGAGGATGAGCATGTTGCGGACAGGATCCAGCCACTCGTCGCTGCGCAGCATGATGAAGCCGCCCATGTTCACCAGGCCGTCCTTCTTGGCGCTCATGGTGCAGCCGTCGGCGTAGCTGAACAGCTCCTGGCAGATGACCCGGACCGGTGTGTCCTGGTAGCCGTCCTCACGCAGCTTGATGAACATGGCGTTTTCCGCGAAGCGGCAGACGTCCATGATGAAAGGCTTCCCGTGCTTCTTCAGCAGGGCCGCGTAGGCGCGGATATTGGCCATGGAGACCGGCTGGCCGCCCCCGGTGTTGTTGGTCACGGTGATCATGCCGAAGGGGATCCGGGCGCCCTCCTTTTCCAACAGGGCCTCCACCCGGGCAAGGTCGATGTTGCCCTTGAAGGGGTGGATGAGGCTGGGCTGCAGGCCCTCGGGGATGACCAGGTCTACGGCCTCGACGCCGTTGAATTCCAGATTGGCGCGGGTGGTGTCGAAGTGGCAATTGTTGGGCACCAGGTCGCCGGTCTTGCAGACGGCGCTGAAGAGCACCTTCTCTGCGGCCCGGCCCTGGTGGGTGGGGATGAAATGGGCCATGCCCGTGATGTCCTGGAGCACCTTCTCCAGGCGGAAGAAGCTGCGGGCCCCTGCGTAGCTTTCGTCGCCCACCATGATGGCGCCCCACTGGGCGGAGCTCATGGCGCCAGTGCCCGAGTCCGTGAGCCAGTCCAGCAATACATCCTCGGCCCGCAGCTTGAAGACGTTCAGCTTCGCAGCTTCCAGCATGCCCAGGCGCTCCTGGGGGGTGGTCATGCGGATGGGCTCCACAGATTTGATGCGGAAGGGTTCGATCATGGTGCGGGGCATGGCGACTCCAGGAGAGCCCCCAGAGTACCGAAGGCCGAAGGCTTTGGGATCACAACGGGGGTGGCGGCGCAGACCACCCTAGGCGATCCTAGGAGTTATGGAGTTTCCATGAGTCTTCTGCTGGCCATCGATGTGGGCAACACCAACGTGGTGCTGGGACTGTACGATCTGGCCCAGGGGCCAGAGGCGCCCCTCATGCACTCCTGGCGTCTGGCCACCAGTCGTGAGCGCACGGTGGACGAATACGGCGTCTCTGCCCTGGCCCTGATGCGCCACCAGGGCATCGAGGCCGGCCACATCAAGCAGGTGGCCATCTCCTGCGTGGTGCCGCCCCTGCATCCGGTGATGATGAGCCTCTCGCGGCGCTTCTTCGGCGTAGAGGCGTTCTATGTGGAGCCCGGCGTCAAGACTGGCGTGAAGGTGCTCATCGACAATCCCTCCGAGTTGGGTGCGGACCGCTTGGTGAACGCCGTGGCGGGCATCGAGAAGTACGGGGCCCCGCTCATCGTGGTGGACTTCGGCACGGCCACCTCCTTCGATGTCATCAACGAGAAGCGAGAGTATCTGGGCGGCCTCATCTGCCCGGGCCTCAACATCAGCGCCGAGGCCCTATTCCAGAGGGCCAGCCGCCTCCCCCGGGTGGAGATAGCCGAGCCTGAGCGGCTGGTGGGCAAGAACACGGTCCAGGCCATGCAGGCGGGCATCTTCTACGGCTACGTGGGTCTGGTGGATGGCATCCTGGGCCGCCTCCTGGCGGAGTACCCGGAGGCCAAGGTGGCTGCCACGGGCGGGCTGGCCCGCGTCATCGCCCCCCACACCAAGCACATCAAGCACATCGCCCCGGACCTGATGCTGGATGGCCTGCGGATCCTCTGGCTCCGCAACCAGGGCCTCGGGCGCAAGTAGTACCTGTGGGCCTGCCCCTGATTCGACTGGCCCGGGTGGATTCCACCCAGGCCTTCCTGCGCAGGAACCCCCACCTGGGCTGCTGCGCGGTGCTGGCGGACCAGCAGACCGAAGGTCGGGGCCGCCTGGGCAATACCTGGGAGAGCGCTCATGGGACCGGGCTCTGGCTTTCCGTGGCCCTGCCCGGGCCCGGCGGTCCCAATCCCGGCCTGCTGTTGCAGCGGGCCATGATCGCCGCAGCCCGGATCCTGGATCCCGCGGGTCGTACCCTCGGCCTCAAGTGGCCCAATGACCTGGTGGCCTGGAAGGTGGGCCGACTGGTGAAGCTGGGCGGCATCCTGGGCGAACAGGCCGGAGGCCGCCTCATCCTGGGCCTGGGAGTGAACCTGAGTTCGGCACCGGTCATTCCCGAGCGCAAGATTCCCCCGGCCTGCCTGGCAGAGCTGGGCCTGGAAGTCTCATCAACGACTGAACTTTCCGTGTCCATCGCCATGTCTTGGAATGCTTTATCTGAAGAACTTGAACCACTCTTCAGGTGGCCCGAAGCGGGCATGCCCCTGCGCTGGGAGGATGGTCAGGGCACCTGCCTGGGCTGGGAACCCGACGGCCGCCTGAAGGTCGTCACACGGGAAGGCATCCAGAGGCTCAGCGCTGGGGATGTCTCAGGGCTGGGCTGATCACAGCACTGACCGGATCTCCATCTCGTTGAGAATCCTGCTGCTGCCCTTGGCCATGTGGAGGATGCGCTCCACGCGGTCGGTGCTCGCGTCGTAGCCGTTCATCTCCAGCCAGTAGATGACGTTGCTGTGGCCGGCCATGGGTCCGATCTCGATCTCCTGCCGACGGCCCACCAGGGCGGCGGGGACACCGGAATAGACCGCATCCGCCAGCTCCACGTCGCCGCGATGGAGGGCCTTCACGATGGCGGCGGCGTGGACCCCGGTGCCCGTGCGGAAGGCGTCCCGGCCCAGCACGGGGTAGTTGGCGGGAACTTCGACGTCGCAGAGCTCCGCCACTCGCTCCGCCAGGGCGGGCAGGCCTTTGAGATCACCCTTCTGGAAACCCATGAGGTGGAGGTTGATCATGAGCTGGTCCAGGGCCACATTGCCGCAGCGCTCGCCGATGCCCAGGATGCTGCCGTGGAGCCGGTCGGCCCCAGCCTCGAAGGCGGCGATGGCATTAGCCACGCCCAGGCCCCGGTCATTGTGGCCATGCCAGTCGATGCGAACGGGCCGGTCCACCACCACTTCCTCCTTGATGAAGCGCACCAGGCGTCGCACGCCGTCTGGTGTGGCGTGGCCACAGGTGTCCGAGAGGCAGATGGACTGGGCGCCCTCGTCCAGGGCGGCCCCGTAGATGGCCCGAAGTACCTCAGGCTTGGCCCTGGTGGTGTCCTCGGTGACCATCATCACCGGCACTTCCTGACGTCGGCAGAAGGCCACGGCACGCCGGGCGGTGGCCACCAGGAAGGCCAGGTCCCAGCCCTCTACATCCATGCGGATGGGGCTGGAGGGCAGGAAGGCCCCGGCCTCCAGGGGCAGGCCTGCCCGCTGCTGGATCTCGGCGACCTGGATGAGGTCAGCCTCCAGGGTGCGCACGGCCACGTTGGGGCTGATGGGCAGGCGATGGTCCCGGATCTCCACCATGAGGGCCCGCACCGCCGCCAGGGACATGGGGCCGGCTCCGGGCATGCCCAGATCCACCGCGTCCACGCCCATGCGGGCCAGGCGGTGGATGAGATCCCGCTTGGCGGCGATGTCCGGATCCCGCACGGAGGGGCTCTGGAGGCCGTCTCGCAGGGTCTCGTCGTTCAGCAGCGGCACCCGGGCATCGATCGGGGCCGCGCCGTTCCAGTCGTTGATGAGGTCGTCCAGGGTCATGGGCCTACCTTAGGGTGACTTCGAGGCGGCGGTCCAGCAGGTCGCCCAGGAGGGCCCCCTTCTCCAGGAAGGCCTCCATCTCGGGTTCCACATCCCCAGCGGCCTCCAGGTGGACCCGCAGGACCCGCTCGTCCAACTCCACACTGAGGTGAATGACGGACTGGCGCCGCCGCCGATCCAGGGCATCGGCCCCGCGCAGGATGGCCGAGAGCTTGCGCACCACCTGGCGGTGCCAGGGGGCCAGGGCCCGGAAGGCCTCGTGCTTGGCGTGGTGGGGCACCTTGCCCCGGTGGAAGCGCACCACCTGGGCCAGCAGGTCCACCTCCAGCGGCCAGAAGCCTGGCAGGGCCGCATTGCGGATGAGGTATTCCCCATGCTTGTGGTGGGACTTCTCAGAAATGGAGAAGCCGATGTCATGGAGACGCGCCGCGAAGGCCAGCCACTGCCGCTCCGTGTCACCCAGTTCGAAGTGAGGCTGCAGGGCCAGGAACAGCTCATCCGCCAGCCGCGCCACCTGGCGACTGTGGCCGGGATCCGGGTCCAGACGGGCCGCCAAGGCCTCGATGGAACTCCGGCGCCGCTCCGCCAGGGGGGGGATGGCAGCTCCGCCGTGCTTCAGGGCCTCCCAGATCATGCCTTCGCGCAGGCCCACCGGGAGGTGGCGCAGCGGTGGGGCCCCCAGCCACTCCATGAGGGAGAGGGCCCAGATGGCGCCTACGTGCAGCACCTCGGACCGCTTAGGATCAACGCCCAGGCGCTCCACTCGCTCCTGGGTGTCGGCTCGCCAGAGCTTGAGGGCGAAGGCCCGCAACTGCGGGGCCGTGAAGGCCTGGCCCGCAGCGGCCCCCCGTGCCAAGTCTTCCAGGGTGCCGGAGGTACCCAGGATCAGAGAGGGCTCCGGCAGCTCCGAGGGCAGGTCCCGCAGGGCCTTCCTGAGGATGCGCCGGGTCATTTTCCGCAGCCGCTTGAGGTCCTCGGCCGTGGGTGGGTTGGAGGTCTGGGCCGCGTCCGCCAGGCGCTGGAGGCCCCAGGGCAGGGAAATGCTGGCGGCCACGCGCCCCCCCTGCACCCAGGTCAGCTCGGTGCTGCCGCCGCCGATGTCCACGAGGGTCACGGGCTCGACGGGGAAGGGGATGGCATGGGAGACCGCCTGGTGGATGAGGCGGGCCTCTTCCTCGCCGGAGATCACCTTGATGGGGATGCCCAGTTCCTCGGCCTTCATGACGAAGGCCTGGGCGTTTCTGGCATCCCGCAGGGCCGCGGTGCCGCAGGCCATGACGGTCTCGCAGCCGAAGTCCTGGATGATCCGGGCCATCTGGCCCAGGGCCTCCAGTCCGGCCTGGAAGGCCTCGGGCCCGATCTCGCCAGACTTCGCTTCGCCCCGGGCCAGGCGCACCATGGCCTTCTCCCTGGCCAGAACCCGCTGACCGCCCATGGGATCGGCCTCCACGACCACCATGTGGATGGAGTTGGACCCGACATCAACCGCAGCGATACGCATGGGTCGATTGTGGCCAATCCAGACCGTGAGGCCAGGCTTTTCTAGATCGGCTGCCCCGTCCCGCGCACAAGCTGGACCAACTCCACCCGGTTGCGGACGCCAGTCTTCTGGAAGATCCGGTAGTTGTGGTCCTTCACGGTCTTCAGCGAAATGAACAGAGTGTCCGCGATCTCCTGGTTGGTGAGGCCCTGACAGATGAGCAGGATCACCTCCTGTTCCCGCTTGGAGATGCGGAAGGCGTCAACGCTGGCTGGTTCCACCTCAGTGGTCACTGATTGCGGAGCGGGTGCCTCAGGTGCCTGGGGCAGGGGGCTCTGATCGAAAAAGTGGATCCACAGCACCGTCGCCAGGTTGTAGAGCATCTCCAGGTAGAGGTGGATGTTGAGGGCGGTGTAGCGCGGCACCAGGCCCGAGACTCGCCGCCAGCCCACGAAGACCGTGAGTACCAGGAAGAGGGCCGAGTAGATGGCGCCCAGGATCCGCAGCTTCCGAGAAGCCGCTTCGTCTTCCATCCTGTGGGCCCGGAAGAGGAGCCAGAGGCTGAGGCTGGCCACGCTGAGGAAGACCAGAGAGGAGATGCTGCGGCTGAAGGTGCGGATCTGGGTATCGAGCCCCAGAGCCCACAGTGCAGTTGTGACCAGGGCCGTGCAGAGCACCAGCAGCAGGGTGCCTTGACGGGTGCGGCGCAGCGGGGCGTCCTGGTTGGCCTGGTGCGTGGCCCGCAGGGTGAAGCTCAGATAGGTGGAGCCCCAGAGGAGGGCGGCGGCCATGGAGGTCCAGCGGAGCAGGGCCAGCAGAGCCCGCCCGGAACCAGAATCCAAGCCCCCCAGGACATTGGTCTCCGCATAGTTGATTACCAGCCAGACCAGCACCCAAAGGTTGTAGTGCAGCAGGGGTGCGATGAGCGATTCCGTCACCGGGGAGAAGTGGTGGTGGGAGCGCCGCGACACCCAAGCCAGGGAGAGGAAGCCTGTGGCCAGGGCGATGAGAAAGGTCAGGAAGGTTCCGTGCGGCATGGGCAGATCATACCGGGGAGGGGCTGGTTTCACCCCTGGGGAAGGCGGCCTACAGCATCGGACTTAAGTCCGATTCAGAAAATCAGGACTTTCGGCGGATGGCATTGGCGCTGGGAGGGGCTCAGGTTCGGATTCTCCGGTCATGACCGGCCCGCACCTGGAGGCGCCATGGCATCCCGTTCCAGCCTTTCCCCCCACCTGCAGGGCCGTCTCGGCACCCTGCTTCTGAGCCTCAGCCTTCTGGTTCCAGGTCTCCCTCTCCGGGCCGAGCGGCCCCAGGCGGACCGCCAGGCCCCCGAGCGGCCCTCGGCAACCCAATCGCCCCAGCCCGCACCAGACCGCTCCCCGGATTCAGGACGATCCAACCCCGGACACCAGAGCTCCGGGCACCAGGGCTCGGGGCCTCAGGGGGCTGGAAATCATGGCTCTGGACATCAAGGGCCGGGGCGCCAAGGGCAGGAGCCAGGCCATACGGGTACTGGGCCGCAGGGGCCCGGACATCCAGGGAACCAGCAGCCGAGGGCTGACGAACGGCATGGGCCCCGCGGGCCCGGTCAGCCGGAGCCTCGCCATGTCCACCATCGGGATCCCAAGGATCCCCACCCGGGCCCCACCCACTCAGGGGGCATGGCCAGGCCCCGGGCCTGGGCCCGTTGTCTCGTCTTCCCCTCAGTGGGCTACTGGGCCGAGCGGGACATCATGGCCGAGGTCCAGGCCATGGCTCGTCGCGGCTACATCCTGGTCCACCCCATCCCCGACACCGTGACCGAGTTCAGCGGTGTGGCGGAGTTCCCAGCAGGCTGGGTCGCCTATGGCTTCCGCGTGGCTCCGGGGGGTCGTCTGCATGTCCGGCTCAGCCACCCCAACGAAGGCTGGTTCCGCCTCGCCATGATGAACAAGTGGGGGGTCCTGGAGCCGGGCATGCTGCAGAACCTCATCCCCACAGGCAATCCAGAGGTGAGCTATACCAACCCCACTCAGGAGTGGAAGGTGGTCTACGTGTTGGTGGATGACCCCGGCTGGATGTCTAGCGCAGCGAGTCCCTTTCGCATCAAGGTTGAGCGGAACTGGGGCTCTGAGGTCCAAGGGCAGCCAGAGATCCCGCTGGCCACGGGCATCTGGGCCCGCAACGAGGAGGACGCATCATGAGTTGCAGCGCTTGGTTCATCCCCATCGCCCTGGTCCTGCTGACCGCCACGGGCTGCGATACCCCGGTCACGGCCCCGGTCGCATCGCAGCCCATGGTGGCTCTCTTCCCCAATCCCAAGGCCCAGGTGTGGAATGCCCTGGCGGCCACCGTGGGCATGGAGTTTCCTATTCAGGTTCTGGAGCGGGAGAGTGGTCTCCTGGTGACCCGCCCCAGCAGCATGGCCCTGCCGGCCAGTCGCTGGGCCCTGGGCTGCGAGAATCCCAGCGATTTCGCCAATGCCTGGAACCAGCTGAGCCTGGAGTTGCGGGTTCTGGTGGAGGAGCGGGAGCCCGGCAGTACCCAGGTCACCCTGTATTGCCTGTACGAGGCTGATAAGCAGAGCACCTCGCCCCGCGCCTGGACCCGGGTGGGTTCCAACGGAACCCTGGAGCGTCTGCTCATCGAAAAGGTGCAGGGTCGGCTCAAGGTCCTCGGGGCCAAATGAGCCTTGGGCTACCTGGGAGCCGCCGGTCGTGCTGAAATGGTGACCCAGTCATCAACAACAAGGAGCGGGCATGTTTCAGCGTCACTGCATCGGCATGATCCTCGGAGCCAGCCTCCTGGCAGCCCAGCCTGCGCCGGGCGCCAAGGTTCAGACGCGCACCCAGGCCTGGGTGCTGGCCCTGGATGAGCGGGGTGGCTTGGTGGGCGATCTCAAGCCTGAGGAGATCCAGGTGAAGGTGGCGGGGAAGGCCCGGCCCCTGGTGCATGTGAAGACGCCTGCCCAGACAGCCGAGGCCGCCCAGTCCTGGGTGCTGGTCTTCGAGCCCATCAGGGATCCGGGCTACCGGGCCACGGCCTTTGTGGCCGCTGCGGACTTCCTCAGCAAGGTGCCAGATGGGGACCGGGTGCTCATCGTGGCCCGGGGCAAGGACTCCCTGGAGGCGCTCATGCCCGGCTTCTCCCTGCGCCGGGCGCTCTGGGCGGAGACGTTGGCCAAGCTGCCCGACTTTCTGCCAGAAACCTTCGTGGGCGTCTCCAAGGAGTCTCTCCAGGGCCAGGCCTTCCAGGTCGCCTTCACGGATGCTTCTGACGGTCCCGCTGGCCAGGAAGCCGTGACCGGCCTGCTGGCAAAATACCGGGCTGGCGCCACGGGCTGGGCCAAGGGCACCACGGACATCAGGGGTGTCCGTGTGGTCGATCGCCTCAACCTCGACAACCCCATGCTGGTCGCGGGCATGCTTGCCACCGTGGGCCGCGAGACTAAGGTGCTGCTCTCCCTCTTCGACCAGGTGGCTGCCGTTCCGGGACAGAAGCACGTGGTGGTCTTCTCCCGTTGCGAAGCGGACGACCTCTCCAGTCCCGAGATCCGCAAGGCCATGTCCACCAAGTTCAAGCGCGAGAAGGGGGACAGCGGCGGTCCCGCCGAAGCCGCCGTGCTCATCCACCGGGACATGATCATCTACCAGAACCAGCTGAAGGAGCGGGCAGTGGTGGACGGCCTCACGGTGTACTCCGTGGCGGGCACGGGCCAGAACGTCATAGGGCACCTGGGCAATGTGGCTCCGGGCACTGGCGGCTACATTTTTCCCCTCAGTGGTGGCCTTGAGCTTTCCTTCGGCCAGGCCATTCAGCTGTTCGGCTCCCGGTATCTCGTGCAGTGGCAGGAGGACGCCCCGGCCGCCGACCCCGCAGAGGTGGTCCTCAGCAGCACGCGCAAGGGCGTGAAATTGATCGCGCAGGCCCTGCGGTAGCAGGGCGCTCACCCAAAGGTTCTTGCCGATCTGGCCCCTTTCCCGCGGCCTTCCATCCTGACCCCTGGTAACCGTTGCGCGAAGTCCAAAGGCCCGGCCATGCTCGATCCACATTCCGAGGTGATCAGATGGCTTTGACGGTGGACGGCATTTTTGCGCTCATGCCCGAACTCTTCCTGGCGGACAAGGCCCAGGGCCTGACGGTTTCCGTCTACTACCAGGTGACCGGTGAAGGCGGTGGGGACTACACCTGCCTTATCGAGAACGGCGTCTTCTCGCTGAAGCGGGAACCCAAGGCCAACGCCACTTCGGTGGTGGTCATCGGGGCCGAGGACTGGATCGCCCTCAACGAGGGCAAGCTGGATCCCATGCAGGCCTTCATGACCGGGAAACTGAAGGGCACCGGGGATCTGGGTCTCCTCCAGAAATTCCCCAAGTTCTTCAAGAAGCCGCAAAAGCAGGGTGGCCCCGTGAAGGCCCTCAAGGATCTGGTGCCGGCGCGGCTGGCCCTGGCCGGGGCAGGCCTCAAGCTGAGTGTGGGCGCCGAGAGCTGGGGCGCGGGCGCAGAACTGTATGGCGACGAGGCCGCCCTGCGGGCCGTGGTCTGCGGCCTTTCGGATCCTGGTCCGGCCCTCCTGGGTGGTCAACTCAACTTCAAGGGGGACATGGGCCTGCTGCGGCAGGCCTGGAAGACCTGGGCGGCCGAGCCCGAGATCAACTTCCCAAACACCCCTGGCGGCAAGGCCCTGGCCACCCTGCGCAAGCGCTACAAGGGCGGGGCCAGCGGCTCCATGGAGGTGAAGGTGGACGGCGTTGCCTACCGCCTGGACTTCAGCCCTGAGGGCCTCTCCGTGCGGCCCGGTGAAGTGGAGGGCGGCTTCGCCCTGGGGATCTCTGATGCGGACTTCGCGGCCCTCAATGCGGGCAAGCTGAACCTGGTGGCCGCCCTCCTGGGCGGCGCCATCACCGTCAAGGGGGACCTGAGCCAGGTGGCGGCCTACACCGCCCACTTCGACGCGGACGTGAACCCCGCCCAGGGCCTGCTGGAGTCCATGCCGGAGCGCTTCAACCCCGAAAAGGCGGGTGATCTGGAGGCCATTGTCGGGTATCAGATCGACGATCTTGGCTACACCCTCCTCATCCGCAAGGGCACGTGCATGGTCTTCCCCCGCCTGCTCAAACCCTGCGATACTCTTTTGAAGGCGAAGGCAGATGACTTCGTCGCCATGAGCACCGGAACGCTGAACGCCCAGGAGGCCTTCATGACCGGAAAGATCCAGATCGAAGGCGATCCCTTGCTCATGCAGAAGGTGGCGAAGAGCTTCCGGCGGCCCGAGGCCTAGATGACCAAAACTTCCACCCGCAAGGATCAGCCTCAACCCGTCATTGAACGGGCGTCTGGTCTGGTGCGGATGGAACGGGCCATTCCGACCATGACCCGGATTCCTGAGCTGCCCACACCCGGGCCCGCAGTGCCGACCTCGCAGTGCAGTGGCCGTTGTGGTCACTGCCACATCCATCCCTGCCAGCTACACGCGCCGGTCTGAGCTCAAGAGCGGCTTGGCCGCGAGGCAGCGAGAAGGTCCGGGGGTGTGGCGCTGCCGTGGGATCCCCGGTGGGCAGCCTCCTCAGGCCCCTTCCCAGAGCTCGCGCAGGCGCTGGTACCCAGCCCGGCTCACGGGAAGGCGGGTGCCATCGCGTAAGATGGCGTCCCGATGCTCTTTGCTGTCCTGCTCCACCCGCACGAGCCGGTCGAGGTTCAGCAGGTAGCTGCGGTGGATGCGGATGAAACGGTTGGGATCCAGCTGTGTTTCAAGGCTGGCGAGGGTCTGCTGCTTGAGCAGGTTCTTGGCCTCTGTGCGCAGGAGTACGTAGTCGTCCTGGGCCTGCACCCAGTCCAGGCGGTCCAGGTGGACCACGGTGACCTTGGGGCCGTCCTTCACCACAATGCGCTCCAGGGGTTTGCCCTGGCGGGCAGTGCTGGCCAGCTCCGCCGCGGCGGTGGGCGCCACCACGGGGCGGGCGGCCTGGAGAGCCCGGGCCTTGTCCAGGGCGGCATCGAAGCGCTCCTTCGAAAAGGGCTTCAGCAGGTAGTCCACGGCGTGGGCCTCGAAGGCGCGCAGGGCGTGCTGGTCGTAGGCGGTGACGAAGACCACGGCGGGCCGCTTGCCTTCGGCCTCCAGCAGTTCGAGGACCTCGAAACCATCCAGCTTGGGCATCTGGATGTCCAGGAAGATGAGGTCTGGCTGGTGCAGCGCTGCAGCCTTCAGGGCCTCAAAGCCGTTGGCGCACTCCGCGGCCACCTCCACGTCCGGGTGGGCCAGCAGGTGCTCGCGCACCACGGCACGGGCCAGGTCCTCGTCGTCGATGATCAGGGCTTTCATGGTTCCACCTCGAGGGGAAAGACCAGGGTGATGCGATGCCTAGTCTCCGTGGCCAGGGCTTCAAAGCGGGCGCGGCTGCCGAAGCGCCCCAGCAGGCGCTGGCGGACCTGGTTCAGGCCCAGGCCGAGTCCTTGGGGACAAGGGGCGTCCTCGTCTCGGGGGTTCTCCACCCGCAGCAGCACATGGCCTTCCAGCACCTCGGCGGCCACACAAAGGGTGCCTCCCTCGGGCAGGGCCGCGATGCCGTGCTTGATGGCGTTCTCCACCAGGGGCTGCAGGAGCAGGGTGGGCAGAAGAGCGGGCTCGGCCGCGGAATCGATCTGCCAGTCCACTTGCAGGCGGGTGCCAAAGCGGATCTGCTCAATGGCCAGATAGGCCCGGGCCAGATCCAATTCCTCGCGCAGGGGCACCAGGCGGCGCTCACCCAGGCCCAGGCTGCGGCGCAGGAAGTCCGCGAGCAGCACGCACATCTCCCGGGCCCGGGCTGGATCCACTGCCGTGAGGGCCGACAAGGAATTGAGACTGTTGAAGAGAAAGTGGGGATTGAGCTGGGCCCGCAGGGCCTTGAGCTCGGATTCCTGGGCCAGCAGCTGCAGCTCGGCGCCCTTGCGCTCGGCCACCAGGGCTCGATCCAGGGCCAGCAGCAGGTAGCTGAAGGCCACGGCCGCCAGATAGAGCAGGATGCCCAGGCCCGTGAGCACGGGCAGACCCGCGCCCACCCGCTGCGGCAGGGCATCCAGGCCCGGCAGGAAAGCCAGCATCCGGGCCAGCAGCCAGGCCAGTCCAGACCAGAGGCCACCCATCAGCAGGGCTGCCGTGCCCCAGGCCATGGCGTGTGTGCTGAGGCCTTCGACGGAGCGCCCCAAAGGCAGGGCCCGGCAGAGGAACCAGGCACTGAGGTAGAGCAGCGCCGCCAGCAGGCATAGGGGCAAGGCCAGAGCGGCGCCCTCGCGCCAGGACCAGCCCAGACTCCGGGCCAGGCCTGTGAGCATCAAGGCGATGGGAACCCACCCCAGGAGGTAGGTCCCCAACCGGGCCCTGCTGGCCAGGAGCGGGTGCATTAGCTTTTCACCTCAGTGCCACCGAAGAGGATGAGGCCGGTCACGACCAGTCGCGGTCGCTCACCACCCATGGGGCTGGGACCATGGTGGGTGTTGTCATTGAGGGCCCCGAACATGGCCGTGGCCCGGTTGGAGATCTCCCAGCCCTCGGGCACCCGGATCTCGCCGCCCCCGAAGAGCACGAAGACATCGATGCGGGCCTGTCCGTCATTCAGGTTGGCCTGGCGGAGGTCCACCTCATAGCCGCCGAAGATGGCCGTGAGCTCTCCGCCCTTGAAGTCCTGGGTGAGCACCCGTCGCTTGAAGCCGCCAAAAATGGCCGTGCCCTGCAGGAAGTTGTCGGAGCGGGCCAGTTCTGGCGGTACGCCGCGGTTTTGCTTCAGGGCCCTGGTGACGATGAGAATGCCCACACCCACGATCAGCATGGGGCCCAGGGCGTCGGCCAGGTGGCCTCGGGCGAAGGAGGCCAGGAGCAGGAAGCATCCGCCCAGGATGAGGAACCAGCCGCCCATGCCAGCGTTGGCGCCCTCCTGGCGGAGCTTGGCGATCCCCATGACCACGAGCACCAGAGGCCAGAGCTTGAAGATGGTATGGGCCTCGATGAGTCCCAGGTTGTCCAGGGTGAGCACGAGGCCCCCCACGATGATGGCCACGCCGAGCACCAGTTTGGGGCTGAAGGGACTCGGGGCTTTGGCGTCCTCGGGAGTGATCATGGCTGCACCTGGTGGGGATCCGTTCCAGGATCACAGGAATCGGGGGGCTGTGGGGATGGTGGTGGGGTCTTGCCGCGCTTGACCCGCTTGGGCTGGGGGAAGATGGCGCGCAGGGTCAGGAGCAGGCCGCCCCAGACCACGAAGATGGGCCACCAACGATCAAGGAGACCCCAGGGGCCGAACTGCTGAATGAAACCGGCCACGGCCAGACCCAGCCAGATGTGACCCCCCGTGCTGAGGATGCCGTCCCTCAAGAGATGGGCGATTCCGAAGGCCACCAGGAACACTGGCCACCAGTTGAACAGACGCCAGCCATCGTAGAGGTGGAGGTTGTCCAGCACCATGATGAGGCCCACGGCGATGACGCCAAGACCCAGCACAAGCTTGGTGGAGAAGATGGGGCGGCGCTCCTGGTCGTTCATGGGCGGGTTTCCTTTCGATCAGAACCGGTCGGGAGGAGGAAGGCCAAGGAGGGCAGCCAGAGACTCAGCCACCACCAAGAACTGTTCAGAAACCAATCTGCGTAGGCCATGTCATCTCCTTCCCCATGACCAAGCTACGGCCTCCCTTCCCGGAAATAGAGCAGGGATCGGCGAACGACGGGGGAGGACCGGCGAGTGGCTCCTAAATGCTCTGGAAGGATTGAGCGAAGGCCGGAGAGAAAAGCCATTCAGCCGGGGATACACGAGGATGCACGGGGATTTGGAGCAGTTCTCCCATCCCCGTCCATCCCCGCAGATCCCCGGCCAAAATGCTTTTTTAGGATTCTCGAGAGCCTGGGCAAAGGCGGGACCTACCTGGTTTTTTTCCCCGGCGCTGCCGAAAGCAGCACCTGCACCACCAGCAACAAGAGCCCCAGATCCCGCAGCAGAGTCCACCGCATGTCTGCCAAACGCTGGGCCTGGGTCTTGGGGGCGCTGGTCCCGAAACAGCCGCAGTCCACGGGGTGGTGGCGGGACAGGTTGAGCGTGAGGGCCAGGCAGAAGGAGAGGAGTAGGGCGCCCACCCATAGGGCTGCGGCCCGCCACCAGACTCCGAAGCAGAGGGCCAGGCCACAGAACAGCTCCAGCCAGGGCAGGGCCAGGGCCAGGGGGTTCAGGCTCCAGGCTGGAAACAGCTTGTAGGCCCAGATGGCCTTGGCGAAACCCGGTGGATCCGCCAGCTTGGGCAGGGCGGCGCCGAGGAAGACCAGGCCCAGGATGAGGCGGGCCAGAAGGCGCAGGCGGGGATGGCGGAGCCAGTTCATGGCTGCGCCCCCTTGGCAGTGGGTCGGCCCAGGGCCACCCAGTCGGGGTATCCGTCACGGTAGATGAGCAGGTGGAAGTAGCCCTGGGCGAGGAGCTTTTCCGCCAGGAGATGGGAGTCATGGCAGTCGCCGCCACTGCAGTAAATGACGATGGGGTCGCCGGGGCCAGGATGGCGGGCGGCCTTGAAATCGATGAGCCGATCCTCCAGGTCCGCCTCCCACACCGACGTGCAGAAGGCGCCGCGCACATGCCCCTCCGCGAACTCCGCGCTGCGCCGTGCATCCAGAAAGGGCCAGCCTGCCTGGAAGCCAGCGAGAGCTTCGGCACTGCCCAGCTCACGGATGGGCACCGTGGCTTCAGGGGGCGCTGGTGCTACTTGCTTTGCCGGAGCCGGTGTCTGGGGCGCCACTGCCTTCAGCCTTACCTCCGTGTTTTCCCGCCCCGTCAGGGGCGCCAACTCGGGAGCCACAGGCTCCCGAGCCGGGGGCACAATCATGGTTGGAACCGCCACCACAAGAGAACCCCGCCAGGCCAGCCTCCTTGTAGGCCCAGCCACCCGGTTGGAGACCAGGGCCGCCAGCCCAGCCAGGGCCGCCAGTGCCAACAGGCGCAGCAGGGTGGTAGGCCGCGGAGCGGACATGGGCTCAGAGGACCAGGTAACGATAGGTGCCAGGGTTCTGCTCCTTCAGGAGCAGCTGGATGGTCCAGCGGCCATCCGGGAAGCGCTCGTACATGGTCGCGCTCATGACGGATTCCTTCATCCAGTCCCGGATGTCTTCGTAGCGCTCGAAGACCGGCGGCTCCCAGGCCTCCTCCGCCTGCACGTGGCGGGCGGAGCCGGGCTTGATGTGATCCATGAGGCGGACGAGTCCGGCCTGGGGATCACGCTGGGAACCGGGTTGAGGTGGGCGCATGACGGGATCTCCGGCCTGGGCTTCAGGCCTCTCCATCTTTGTATCCCGTCTCGTGGATGTCCATCACGGCGCGGCCGGAGGGGTCGGCCATCTTGGCGAAGGAGGCGTCCCAGCGCAGCGCGGTCTCGGTGCTGCAGGCCACGCTGCGCTCGAAGGGTACGCAGTGGACCGCGGTGGCGCTGGGGAAGTGGTGCTCGAAGAGCTGCCGGTAGAGGTAGGCCTCCTTGGTCTCGGGGGTCTTCACCGGGAAGCGCTCGGCGGCGCCCTTCAGCATGCCGTCTGTGATCTCCTGCTCGGCAAAGGCCTTGAGCCCATTGATCCAGGCGTAGCCCACACCGTCCGAGAACTGCTCCTTCTGGCGCCAGAGCACCTCATCAGGAATGGCGCCGTCGAAGGCCTTGCGCAGGGGATACTTCTCAATGGGGCGGGGGTAGGCGGCGTTGCGGGGCAGCTTCTCATCGGGGTTCATGCGCATGGCCACGTCCAGGAATTCCCGATCGAGAAAGGGAACCCGGGCTTCCACGCCCCAGGCGGCGCTGGATTTGTTGGCCCGGGCGCAGTCGTAGAGGTGCAGCTTCTGGAGTTTGCGGACCAGCTCTGCATGCAGCTCGGCGCCATCAGGCGCCTTGTGGAAGTAGAGGTAGCCCCCGAAGATTTCGTCGGCCCCTTCCCCGGACAGCACCATCTTGATGCCCATGGCCCGGATCTTCCGCATGAGGAGGTACATGGGCGTTGAGGCCCGGATGGTGGTGATATCGAAGGTCTCGATGTGGTAGATCACATCCGAGAGGGCATCCAGTCCCTCCTGCACCGTGAAGTGGATCTCATGGTGGATGGCGCCGATGTGCTCAGCCACCTTGCGGGCCGGCGCCAAGTCCGGCGCGCCTTCCAGGCCCACGGCGAAGGAGTGGATGCGAGGCCACCAGGCCGGGGCGCTGCCACCCTCTTCCACGCGACCCTCCCGATACTTGGCGGCGATGGACGAGATCACTGAGGAGTCCACGCCCCCGGAGATGAGCACGCCATAGGGCACGTCGCACATGAGCTGGCGGCGCACGGCGGCCTCCAGGGCTTCCCGCAGAGCGACCGGCTCGAAGGGCTCGCTGGGCACATAGCCGGGCTCGGCCCAGTCCGGCTGGTAGTACCGCTGGAAGCCCTTGTCGGCCTCGTGGCCCAGGTAGTAGTGGCCCGGCGGCACCTCGCGGATGCGGTCGCAGTGGCCCACCAGGGCCTTCATTTCCGAGGCTACGTAGAGGTTCTCGTGGCGGTCCCAGCCTGCATAGAGGGGGATGACGCCGATGGGATCCCGGGCGATGAGGAAGGTCTCGCGTTTGGGATCGTAAAGCACGAAGGCGAAGATGCCATTCATGCGGTTGAGGAAATCACTGGGTTTCAGCTCGTCGTAGAGGTAGAGGATGACCTCGCAGTCCGAGAGGGTCTGGAAGTCATGGGCCTCCTTGAGCTCCTCCCTGAGTTCCTTGTGGTTGTAGATCTCCCCGTTGACCGCCAGCACCGTGCCCTTGAGGGTGTCCACCAGGGGCTGGGCGCCGTGCTCTACGTCCACGATGGAGAGGCGCTCGTGGACCAGGATGGCGTGGTCATCGCTGTAGACGCCGCTCCAGTCTGGCCCCCGGTGCCGGATCTTCCGAGACATGGCCAGGGCCTGGCGGCGCAACTCGGCCGGGTTGGACCGGGTGGGGTCGATGCCGAGGATGGTGAGGATGCCGCACATGGGAACTCCGCAGGAAAAGGAAAAACCCCGATCCGCTTGCGCGAATCGGGGTGGTCCGGGGTGTCAGGAATCTTAGGAGAGACCCTCGCCGGCCCACGCGCGATTCGCGCGGGGGAGCCGATTGGTATTGCGGTTGGGCCGCTGGAGGGGGATGGTCATGGTTTGCCTACTGCAACAACATAACGGTCGCCTTCGCACATCGTCAAGAAACGAATTGCGTCATTGGTGCCCCTGGACCTTGGTGTTGAAATGATGCGGTTGGAGGTGCCTATGAAGGTCCTACTGAAATCCAAGCGGGAAGAGGGAATCTGGATGGGCGAGGCGCCCAAGCCGGAAGTGGGGCCCAACGATGTCCTGATCCGAATCCACAAAAGCGCCATCTGCGGCACGGACGTCCACATCTACAACTGGGACGAATGGGCGCAAAAGACCATCCCCGTCCCCATGGTGGTGGGCCACGAATACTTCGGCATCATCGAGCAGGTGGGGGCTGAGGTGGAGGGCTACGCGCCGGGCGACCGGGTCAGCGGGGAGGGCCACATCACCTGCGGTCACTGCCGCAACTGCCGCGCAGGCAAGCGCCACCTCTGCCGCAACACCGTGGGCGTGGGGGTGAACCGTACGGGCTCCTTTGCCGAATATCTGAGCCTGCCTGCCTTCAACGTCTTCAAGGTGCCGGACAATGTCTCCGACGAAGCCGCCGCCATTTTCGACCCCTATGGCAATGCCGCCCACACGGCCCTCAGCTTCGACATGGTGGGCGAGGATGTCCTCATCACCGGCGCCGGTCCCATCGGCATCATGGCCGTGGGCATCGCCCGCCACGTGGGCGCCCGCCACATCGTCATCACGGATGTGAACGAATACCGCCTGGATCTGGCCCGGAAGATGGGCGCCACCGTCGCCGTGAACCCCATGAAGCAAGCCCTGCCCGAGGTCATGAAGGACCTGGGTATGACCGAGGGCTTTGATGTGGGCCTGGAGATGAGCGGCAACCGCAATGCCTTCGAGTCCATGCTGGAGGCCATGCACCACGGCGGCCGCATCGCCCTCCTGGGCATCCTGCCCGGCGACTGCGCCGTGGACTGGAGCCAGGTGATCTTCAAGGGCCTGATCCTCAAGGGCATCTACGGTCGCGAGATGTTCGAAACCTGGTACAAGATGGCCGCCATGATCCAGAGCGGCCTGGACATCACTCCCGTCATCACGCACCGCTTCAGCATCGACGACTTCCAACAGGGCTTTGATGCCATGCGAAGTGGGCAGAGCGGGAAGGTGATCTTGGATTGGGGGGTACGCTGAGTTTGGACTTGCTGGCTTAGGTCTAAATTCGGCCTGCGGCCGAATTTAGTTAGGCTCCGCGCTGGGCGCGGAGCGATCTATCTGGATGCCCAAGGTTGATTGCCGTGAAAACAAAATGCGGCCAAAGGCCGCATTTTCTAGCTCAGCGCGCAGCGCTGAGCTCTTCACAGACATTCAACGAAGCCTCAACGCACAGGTTGCGGCAGCTCGATGAGCGGAAAGGTGGGCTCCGTCCAGGCCACCCCATCCTTGATCATCAGGTCCGCGGCCAGGCCTTCGCCCCCAGGCTGAAGGTCCACGCCGAGGGTGGCCAGGTAGTAGCCGTCGAACTTGGTGTTGAAGCGCTGCTTGGCGGGGCCCCGTTTCACGGGGACGTCCTCGATGGGGTGGGTGACGTAGGGCCGGTAAAGGAAGGGGTGACCCCAGGGGGTCTCGGGCACCTGCTCCACGTAGTCGGGCACCAAGTCCAGCAGGGAGGCGGGATACTCCCCCTTCTTGGTCCTGTAGCGGGTGAGGGCATCCGCGATCCGTTTCATGTTGGCCCGGAGCTGCTTCTGGCGGTCCGCAAGATCCCGGTTCACGAATGCCTCGATGAGGTAGAGGTCGCGCTTGGCCTGCTGGGCCGCCTCGGAATCGGGGTAGCGCTGGGTCAGCAGCTTCATCATGGCCCGGGCCTCCAGGCTCCGGCCCTCCAGGTTCAGCTTCCGGGCCTCCTCATAGAGGTTGCCGGGGAGCCGGGGATCCTCAGAGCTGCAGCCTACCGCCAAGAACAGGAGGGCCAGGGCAGGGACGAGAGGAAGGCGACGCATGGCCCGAACCATAGCAGAGACCGGGGCCATCCTGAAGGGTGCCGAGTCTGGATCCCGCAGACAGACAGGGGGAATCCCGTAAGATGAAAGGGAAGGGGGGCACCATGGCGGATAGACCGATGCTGGTGGGCATCGTGGGAGGTTCCGGAAGCGGCAAGACCTCTGTGGCTGCCGAGTTGGTGAAGCGGCTCCGCAAGAAGGCTGTGGTCACCCTGCTCCTGGATATGGATGCCTACTATGCCCCCCTCGAAGTGGTGAAGGGGCGCTTTGGCGGGCGGGACGTGAACTGGGACCATCCCCACGCCTTCGACCTGGAGCTCATGGCCGCTCACCTGTCGGCCCTCCACCGGGGCGAGAGCGTCCGCAAGCCCCGCTACGACTTCACCCTTTCGGATCGGGTGGGTTGGGAGGATCCTCTGCCGCCCAGCCAAGTGGTGATCTTGGAGGGGTTGCTGCTCTTCGCCCTGCCGGAACTGCGCGACCAGTTGGATGTGAAAATCTTCGTCGACACGGATGCCGACATCCGCATCCTGCGCCGGATCCGGCGGGACACTCACGAGCGGGGCCGCAGCTTGGAGAGCGTCATGGACCAGTACGAGCACAGCGTCCGCCCCATGCACCTGGAATTCGTGGAGCCCAGCAAGCGCTGGGCAGATCTGATCATCCCGACTGGAGTGGAGAATCGCACGGCCCTGGATGTCATCATCCACCACATCTGCAGCCGCGTAGCCAGCCAGGGGGAGGTCAGCCATGTTTGAACCAGGGACCCAGCTTTCGGCCGAGGCCTACCGGAACCTCCCGGACACGGTTCAGCGCCTGGATGTGCGTGAGCAGTGGGAATTCGACCTGGCGCACTTGCCCGGCGCCATCCACATCCCGCTGGGGGAACTGGTGGATCGCTGGCAGGAACTGGATCCGGAGCGACCCCTGGTGGCCTACTGCCATCACGGCATGCGCAGCCTCAGTGGCCTGCGCTTCCTCATGGGCCATGGCTTCACGGACCTGGCCAACCTCCGGGGTGGCATTGAAGCCTACAGCCACCTGGACCCCTCGGTGCCGAGATACTGATGCGGCTGTTGCACAGCCAGCCTGAGGGCTTCGATCCCCGGACCCCCTGGGTCCAGGAGGAGGAGAGCATCCGGCAGGACTCCCGCATCTTTCGCCAGATCGTGGCCCGTCGCCGCAGCCCCCATACGGGCCGGGAGCACGCCTTCTATCGCCTGCAGGGGCCCGATTGGGTGAACGTGGTGGCCTTCACCGCGGCGGGAGACCTGCTGGTCGTGGAGCAGTTCCGGCATGGTATTGATGCCTCGACGCTGGAGATCCCCGGTGGGGGGTGCGACGCTGGCGAGACTCCGGAGGTGGCCGCCCGTCGGGAACTGCGCGAAGAGACCGGCTTCGTGTCGCCGCGCTGGGTGGCCCTGGGTTCCTGCACCCCCAATCCGGCCACCCAAAACAACCGCTGCTACAGCTTCCTGGCCCTGGACTGCGTGGCCGAGGGGGGGCTGGAACTGGACCCCGCCGAGGAACTGCAGGTCTGGTCCTGCCCTTGGCCCGAGTGGCAGGACCGCATGAGGCAAGGGGAGATCCACCACGCCCTGGTCCTTACGGCCTTCCAGTTGCTGAGTCTCTGGGATGGCTGGCCGGCCCTGCAATTGCAGTTGGAGGCCTGAGATGAACGGACGCGCCCTGGGTTTACTGGCCTGCTCGGCCCTGGCTGCCCAGGAGGCCAGCCCCCAGGTGCCCCCCTGCCTCCTTGTCGGAGTCCCCAACCCGCGCTTCACCGAGGAGCTGGAGGCAGCCATCAAGGCCCTGGAACCAGCGCAGCGGCGGCCCTTCTTCAAGGCCCTGCGGGTCAAGCAGCACGAGTTGCAGTACCGGATCTTCGAGGTGGAGCGAGGGCTCCAGGAGGCCCGGTCCCTGCGCAACACGTTGGAACGGGAAAATTCGCCGACGCTCCCCCAGGGGCAGGCCCTCGTGGAAGGCCAGGCCCGGCTGCTGGCCGCCCTGCGGGACTTGGACAAGGTCATCGCCAAGCAGCGCTGGGAGGAGGATCCGCTCAAGCTGGACGCCAGCGAGTTGAAGGTGGACCTCTACGGCGGCTTCCAGTTCTCCAGCCTCTTCAGCGAGCAGGATCAGAACGGTTCCTTCTTCTCCAAGTCCCGGCCCTTTGTGGCCCTGGACATCCGCCAGACCTTCCGTCGGCCCGCCCAGGACCACTGGTGGGAGGTGTTCAGCACCCTGGCCTTCCAGTCCGCCAGCCTGGAGACTTCGGAGACCCTCAATGTCATCACCTCCAGTGGGCACTTCCATGGGGAGGTGGGCCTGTGGTGGATGCAGACCCTCACGGATCGCGTGAGCTGGGGTGTCATCGGCAGTGCCGGCGTGGTGGGCTTCAGCCAGCCCGTGAACCTGGCAGATGTGAACAGCCCCTCACGGGACCAGTTCCGGAACGAGTTCAAACTGGGCTTCACCACCCGTCAGGAGGAGGGCTATTTCAAGGGCTCCTTTGCCGAGTGGTCCTATCTTCGGGATCCCCTCTTCCGCTACCAGGACCGCCTCTACATGCGGGGTCGGGTGGTGCTCACCCAGTTCGGCTCCCAGGGGGCCAGCGGCGACTTCTACATGGAGGGCTCCGTCAACAAGGGCGGGCATGGCAAGGACGAGGCCGTCGTCCTGGTGGGTTTCCGCCTCAGCACCGTGGCTTTCTTCCGCAGCCTGGGCGGCGGTCCCAAGCCCTGAGTGGGCCTCAAGCCCTTGAGCCTGCGAGGCCTGGGCGCTAGTCTGAGACTGTCACCCAGTTGAGGAGTTCCCATGGCCAGCGAATGCTCGTTTGATGTGGTCTGCAAGGTGGACCTGGACGAGGTGAAGAACGCCATCACCCAGGCCATGAAGGAGATCGGCCAGCGCTTCGACTTCAAGGGCTCCGTCTCCAAAATCGAGCTGAAGGACGACAAGGTCCTGACCCTCAGCAGCGACGACGAGGTCAAGCTCAAGGCTGTCATCGACGTGCTGCAGACCAAACTGCACAAGCGCGGCGTCAGCATCCGCAGCATGGAGTATGGCAAGATCCAGCCTGCGACCAAGGGAACCGTGCGCCAGGAGATCACCATCCAGCAGGGCATCCCCCAGGAGAAGGCCAAGGGCCTCATCAAGGCCATCAAGGACTCCAAGATCAAGGTTCAGGCCAGCATCCAGGGCGACCAACTGAGGGTGAGCGGCAAGAGCCGGGACGACCTGCAAGAGGTGATCGCCCTCTTCAAGAAGGACGACCAGGGCCTCGATCTGCAGTTCACGAATTACAGAGGCTAGCTTGAGTCGCCTGGACCTCACCCGCTACTTCCTCCCCATCGCCCCCAAGCTCGCTGGCGTAGAGGCGGAGCTGCAGCGCATCCTGCAGAGCGATGTAGAGGTGGTCCAGAAGCTGGCGGACCATGTGCGTGGCGGTCAGGGCAAACGCCTGCGGCCAGCCCTGGTCATGCTTTCCTCGCGGTTCTGCGGTGTGCCCAACGAGGAGGATGTGCGCTTCGGGGCGGTCTTCGAATTGATCCATACGGCCACCCTGGTCCACGACGACGTCATCGACCACGCCCAGCTGCGACGGGGCATGCCCACCCTGAATCGGCTCTGGGGCAACACCCTCACTGTGCTCTTTGGCGACCTGCTCTACCTCGTGGCCATGGGCGAGGCCATTGCCGGGCGCAGCTGGCGGATGATGGAGATCTTCGCCGAGGTCACCACCCGCATGATCGAGGGCGAGCTCATCCAGAACGACGTCCTCTTCAAGCTGGACACCAGCCGCAAGGACTACTTCGATATCCAGGAGCGGAAGACGGCCCTGCTCTTCAGCGGCTGCACCGAGACTGGCGCCGTGCTCACGGCCCGCAGCACTGCCGAATGCCAGGCCATGCGCCAGTACGGCCTGGAAGTGGGCCGGGCCTTCCAGTTGGTGGACGACCTGCTGGACTACACCGCCACCAGCGAACAGCTGGGCAAGCCCGCCTTCAGCGACCTGCGCGAGGGCAAGCTGACCCTGCCCATGCTGACCCTGCTGGAGCGGGCCCCGGATGAGGCTCGCGCTCTCATACGCACCATCTGGGACCGGGGCGAGGAGGTGCCCATCCCCGAAGATGAGGAGGCCCGCCTCAAGCTGCTCATCACCCGCCACGATGCCCTGGCTGAGACCCGTGAGCTGGCGCTAAAGGCCTCTCGCAGCGCCGTAGAGCAGCTTGGCCTGGTGCAGGGCGATGCGGCCACAGGAGTCCTCCTGCGGGAGATCCCCGAGGCCCTGCTCTCCAGGAGCATGTAGTCCGGTAGGGAATCGCTCAGTCCTGAAGCAGGTCCAGCATTTCCTGGAAGCGCGGCATAGACCGGACGGAGTCCAGGTCGCCATCATGCTGGAACCAGTTCTTCTGGGTGAGTCCCTTGAGGATGGCCTGCTGCAGGCAGTCCAGCGCTTCATCAGGGTTTCCGGCCAGGGCGTAGATGCAGCCCAGATTGTAGAGAAGCATGGGGTCTTCCGGGTCCATGCTGCGGGCCAGGCGGGCCCACTCAAGGCCCTTTTCCCGTTCCCCCAGTGCCACCAGTGCATTGGCCCCCAGGTAGCGGGCCCGCACGTCGTCGGGGGCCTGGGCCAGGCGTTCCTCCACCAGAGCCAGTCCCCGCCGCCGGGCCAGCTCCGCCTCGTCCTCCACGCCCAGGCTGTGGTAGACCTGCGCGACGAGCAGGATGGCCTGGAAGTCTTCAGGCCGTAGGGCCGAGGCCCACTCGAAGTACTCGATGGCCCGCTCGGGCTTGCCGACCGCAAAGCAGTGCCGGGCGTAGAAGTAAGCCGCTTCATAGAGGTTGGGATCCAGGCGGAGGGCCGTCTCGAAGGCTTCCTCGGCCTCAGCGGCCCGCCCCGCCGCGGACAAGGCCACCCCCCGGGAGGCCTGGGCCTCCGCCAGATTCGGATCCAGGGCCAGGGCCTTCCGGCTGCAGCCTTCGGCAAGTTCCCGCTGGGCTTCGCTGCGCTCGATGTAGATGTAGGTGTAGGCGGCGCACTCCGCCAGCCCAGCCCAGGCCCGTGCGTAGTTGGGATCCAGGGCGAGGGCCTGTCGATACAGGGTGGTGGCCTGGGCCATGCCATCTCGGCTGTAGCGGAAGTAGTTGTGCCGCCCCCGGAGGAAGCACTCGAAGGTGGCCGTATCCACCTCGGTCGCGGCCCCGGTCGGAACGCTTAAGCGCAGCGCGGAGGCGACCCCGTTGCTCACCGACAGGATGGCGGCGAAGAGGTCCCTCCGTGGGAAGGTCTGGGAGTGGGACCAGAGGATTCGCCCGGTGGCCACCTCGACCAACTCGAGTTCCAGGAGCAGCTGATCCTCCTGGTCCTTGAGTTGGCCTCGCAGGATCACTGTGGCCTGGAGGCGCCGTCCCAGTTCGGCCAGGGGAAGCTTCCGGCCCGCGATAGGGAAGGACGTGGTCCGAGACACGGTGCGAAGCCCCTGCACGTGCCCAAGGGCCTTCAGCACCTCGGCCGCGAGGCCTTCGGCCAAGTGGTCCTGCGGGAACTCCCGACGCCGGTCCTGGAAGGGCAGAACCGCGAGTCTGGGGCGTGCATCCCGGGCTGGACCCTTGGCCGGATTGCAGGGGCGGGTGGGTGAGGACTGCTCAGATTGCGAAGACATCGACCACCTCCAGGATGGGACGCACAGGCAGGGCTGCAGCATACCGCCGCTATGGACGGGAGAGACTCGTCAAAACTAGGTAGGTTTCAGCAGGGTCTACGGGACAGCCGCCGGGGAGTGTAGCGAGCTGGGAACTCGGCTCAGCCCTCGACTTCGCCCAACCGCAGGTCGAAGGGGATGTTGGCCCGCTTGCAGGCGGCGATGAAGCTCTCCTTGTCGGGGCACTTGAGGTAGGCCTCCATGGGCTCTACCTTCTTGTCCTTGATGAGCTCGACCAGGGCGTCGTTCATGAGCCGCTGGCCGTAGCTTCGGCCGGTCTGCATCGCACTGGTGATCTGGAAGTTTTTGCCCTCGCGGATGAGGTTGGCGATGGCGGGACTGATGAAGAGGGTCTCCAGGGCGGCAATGCGGCCCCCGCCGACCTTCTTGAGGAGCGTCTGGCTCACCACGCATTTAAGGGCGTCCGCCAACATCACCCGGATCTGCTGCTGCCGGTCCGAGGGGAACTGGTCCACGATGCGGTCGATGGTGCCGATGGCGCTGCTGGTGTGGAGGGTGCCGAAGACCAGGTGTCCGGTGACAGCGGTCTCGAGGGCGATGGCGATGGTCTCCAGATCCCGCATCTCACCCACCATGACAATGTCTGGATCCTCGCGCAGGGCTGCCCGCAGGCCGCTCTTGAAGCTGTCCGTGTGGGTGCCCACCTCCCGCTGGTTCACCAGGCAGCCCTTGCGGGGGTGCACGAACTCAATGGGATCCTCGATGGTGAGGATGTGGTCCCGGCGTTTCTGGTTGGCCAGATCCAGGATGGCCGCCAAGGTGGTGGACTTGCCGCTGCCCGTGGGACCTGTGACCAGCACGAGGCCCTTGGCCAGGCTGCAGAGCCGCTTGATGGGCTCCGGCAGGCCCAGCTTGTCAGGGTCGGGGATCTGATTGGGGATGACCCGGCAGACCAGGCCAGGGCCGATGCGATCCATGAAGAAGTTCACCCGGAGGCGGCAGCCCCCGGCCTCGTAGCTGTAGGCGAAGTCTGCATCGTGGTGGGTCTGGAAACGGTCCCAGGTGTGGCTGTTGGCCAGGGACTGCATCATCTCCAGCAGCGTGGCCGGGGCCAGGGGGCCGAAGCCCTCCAGCTCTTTCATATCTCCGTGGATGCGCGCCAGGGGCGGCTCACCGCAGGTGCAGTGGAGGTCCGAGCCCGACTGGGCCACCAGAGCCGCGAAAAGGCGCTCGGCCAGGTCATTGCCCTGGATCTGGGTCGGTAGGCCCGCCGCTTTCGGAGCAGGTGGGGGTGTTGGTGAAGGCCGAGGGCTCGGCAGCGGGATGGGGGACGGGGCTGGCACGATCGCCGGGGCCGGGCGGGACTCTACTGGAACCGCTGCCACAGGGGCAGGAGCCGGAACAGGGACGATCGGGCTGGCTGCGGGCGGGATGGGCGCGGGGCCTTGGTGCTCGGCCTGGATCTGGGGCTGCTCCATATAGCGGCTGAGGCGGATCCGGAAGGTCTGGCCGGACAGGTGATAGTCGAATTCGGCTTGCCCCTGGCTGAGCCAGGCGGACTTCAGGTCCGCAGGCACCACGTCCCCAGCCAGAACCTCGACCATGACCGAGGGCAGAGGATTGGGCAGCAGATCCAGGTATTCCCCGGACTTGAGCTCCAGCCTGGGCTTGCGGTCGGCCTTGAGTTCCAGGCGGCTGCCCACCTTGGCGACCACGTGAGCGAGCAGGCGATCGAGCTGGGCCATGGGGACCCTCCATGAAAAAGGATGCCATGGGTCACAGGCTTCAGGGTTGGTCCTGGCCCCATGGCCGGTAGACTGGTGAACGACCCTTCCTGGAGTGAGCATGAATATTCACGAGTACCAAGCCAAGGAACTGCTCCGGCAGTACAAGGTGACCACCCCAGATGGGAAGGTGGCCCAGGATGCGGAAGCAGCCCGCATGATCACCAAGGAATATGGCGGCGCCAGCGTCGTGAAGGCCCAGATCCACGCCGGTGGACGCGGCAAGGGCGGCGGCGTGAAGTTCGCCACGGACCCTGACAAGGCGGTTGAGCTGTTCAAGGCTATCCAGGGCATGCAGCTCATCACCAAGCAGACGGGCCCTGAGGGCCGCAAGGTCCGGACCGTCTTCATCTCCAGGCCCATCGACATCGACCGTGAGCTCTACCTGAGCTACCTCGTGGACCGCGCCTCCAGCCGCGTGACCATCCTGGCCTCCACCGAGGGCGGCATGGAAATCGAGGAAGTGGCCGAGAAGTCCCCCGAGAAGATCTTCAAGGTGGCTGTGGATCCGGCTCTGGGCCTCTGCAGTTTCCAGGCCCGCCAAGTGGCCTTCGCCCTGGGCCTCGAGGGTGACGCCTTCAAGAAGGCCGTGGTCTTCCTCCAGAACCTCTACCGCCTCTTCATCGAAAAAGACTGCTCCATGGTGGAGATCAACCCGCTTGTGGTGACCAAGGATGGTGACATCACCGCCCTGGACGCCAAGATCGGTTTCGACGACAACGCCCTCTTCCGGCACCCGGATGTCCTGGCCTTCCGCGACCTCAATGAAGAGGCCGAGGAAGAGGTCGAGGCCAGCAAGTTCAACCTCAACTTCATCAAGCTGGACGGCCAGATCGGCTGCATGGTCAACGGCGCGGGCCTGGCGATGGGCACCATGGACATCATCAAGTACCACGGTGGATCCCCAGCCAATTTCCTGGACGTTGGCGGTGGAGCCACTGAGGATGCCGTGAAGAACGCCTTCCGGATCATCCTTGGGGACCCCGCCGTCAAGGCCGTGCTGGTGAACATCTTCGGCGGCATCATGCGCTGTGACGTGGTCGCTGCGGGCATCGTGAATGCCGCGAAGGAGATCGGGATCAAGGTTCCCGTGGTGGTGCGCCTCGAGGGCACCAATGTCGAAGAGGGCAAGAAGATCCTCGCCGACAGCGGCCTGAACCTGACCGTCGCCACCGACCTGAAGGACGCCGCCGTCAAGGTGGTGGCCTCCATCAAGTAGACAGCCACCCAACTGCTGAATCCGAATCCAAGAGAGGTATGACATGGCTGTTCTCGTGGGCAACCACACCAAATTGATCGTCCAGGGCATCACGGGCCGCGAAGGCCTCTTCCACGCCAAGGGCTCCCGCGACTACGGCACCAACGTGGTCGGCGGCGTGACTCCCGGCAAGGGCGGCACTGAGATCGACGGCTTCCCCGTCTTCAACACCGTGCGCGACGCCGTGGCCAAGACCGGCGCCAACGCCACCATGATCTTCGTGCCCCCCGTGGGCGCGGCAGACGCCATCCTCGAGGCCCTGGAAGCAGGCATCGAGCTCATCGTCTGCATCACCGAGGGCATCCCTGTCCTCGACATGGTGAAGGTCAAGCGCGTCCTGCCGGACTACCCCAATAGCCGCCTCATCGGCCCCAACTGCCCGGGCATCATCAGCCCTGGCCTGGCCAAGATCGGCATCATGCCCGGCCGCATCCACAAGCAGGGCCACGTGGGCGTCGTCAGCCGTTCCGGCACCCTGACCTATGAAGCCGTGGGCCAGCTCACGGCCCTGGGCATCGGCCAGAGCACCTGCATCGGCATCGGCGGGGACCCCGTCAACGGCACCAGCCATATCGATGCCCTGCGCCTGTTCCAGGACGACCCTGACACCCACGCCATCATCATGATCGGTGAGATCGGCGGCAGCGCCGAGGAAGAGGCCGCTGAGTTCGTGAAGCAGTACGTCACGAAGCCTGTGGTGGCCTTCATCGCCGGTCAGACGGCCCCTCCGGGCCGCCGCATGGGCCACGCGGGCGCCATCATCTCCGGGGGCAAGGGTACCGCCGCCGAGAAGATGAAGGCCCTCACTGCCGCTGGCATCACCGTCGTGCAGAGCCCTGCGGACATGGGGCATGCGCTGGCGAAGCTGATCAAGTAGGCCATGGACTGAAGACCAGAGAATATGAGGAGGGGCGCCGATTGCGGCGTCCCTCCTCTTTCAGGTCGGCACTAACCGGCCGTCGCCAGAGAATGGCCAAAGTGGAACCTTGGCACGGCCATTGGACCGCTCAGAACGTCCCCCGTTCCACAGCCCACTGGCCCTCCGGCCCCTTCCATTCCATGATTGGGAATGCCCATCACCACCGCCTCCTTCCTGATCTTCCTCCGCCGCTGCCACGCCTGGGTGGGGCTCACGGGGGCCAGCTTCGGGCTGCTCTTTGGACTCACCGGCTTCCTCATGAGCCACCGCTCGGTGATGAAGATCGAAGGGGGCCGGGTGGAGGAGGTGAAGATCCAGGTGCAGCTGGACCATGCCCCCGCCACCATCGAGGAATTGGCGGCCACGCTGGCGGAGCAGTTCCACCTGCCCATGGCCCGGGTCCGCACGCGGGTGCTGGCACCCCGGCCCGCCCGTTTTGGCGGTCAGCCCGTCACGGCGGCGCCCCAGTGGCAGGTGCTGCTCAGCGGCCACGCCCATTTCGCCCGGGCCACCTATTCGCCCGGCAACCGCACCGTGGACCTGGAGCGCAGCAGCGCGGGCCTGCTGGAGGCCCTCAAGCGCCTTCACAAGGCTGAGGCCGGGCAGGTGGGCTTCATCCTCCTGGCGGACGGCTTTGCCGGCGCATTGCTCTTCCTCATCCTAAGCGGCACCTTGATCTGGAGCCGCCTGGCAGGTCCGCGGCTGCTGTCCGCAGGGTTGGCCTTCGGGGGGCTTCTGGTGTTGGTGGCCGTGGCCTCGCGGGCCTGGTGACCCATGACTGCTGAGGTGCTCCGATGCTGATCTCCCGCGAGATGGTCCTGGACCAGGACATTGGCCTGAATGGGGCTCTGTTCGGTGGGGGCATGATGGCCCGCATGGACAAGGTGGCCGGCATCGCCGCCGCCCTTCTGTCCCGCAACCGGCGCTTCTTGACCGTGAAGGTCTCAGAGCTCATCTTCCACAGCCCCGTGCGGGCCGGGGAGATCATCGAGTTCCATGCCGCCATCGCACGCCAGGGGCGCACCAGCCTTACGCTCCAATTGGAGGTGCAGGTCTACGAACCGGTCTCGGACCTGCATCGGGATGTCACCAGCGGTGCTTTCGTCATGGTGGCCATCAACGAGGCCCTGCAACCGGAGCCTTTCATCTGGAAACCTGACATGGTGCGGGCCGCCCTGCAGGCGGAGCCCTGAAGCCGAGACCCAGGGCCCGGCTATCATGGATCCATGACCGATCTCATCAAGGCCCACCTGGATCACCGGCGCATCTGGCAGGACTTCGACTACTGCTACCCCGTGATCTCCAGGCGCAGCCACGGCGTGAGCCTGGGGGTGAACCTGAACCCCGACAAGGCTTGCAACTTCGACTGCGTCTACTGCGAGGTGGACCGCAGCACACCGCCCAAGCGCAAGGACCTGGACCTGGATCAGCTGGATCGGGAGATGGGGATCTTGCTGGACCTGGTCACCAGCGGCGAGCTTTACGAGGTGTCGCCCTTCGATTCCGCGGGGCCCAGCCACCGGCGTCTGAATGACATCGCCTTCAGCGGGGATGGCGAGCCCACCACGGCCCGGGAATTCGCGGACGTGGTGACCCGAGTGGGGCGCCTCAAGTCCCAGCGGGGCCTGGACCTGGTGAAGCTGGTGCTCATCACGGATTCCAGCCGCCTCCAGGCGCCCGAGGTGGTCGCTGGCCTGGAGACCCTCATGGCCCATCAGGGTGAGATCTGGGCCAAGCTGGATGCAGGCACCGAGGCCTACTACCGCGAGATCGACCGCAGCGCCATTCCCCTGGACCGCATCCTGGATAACCTGCTGGCCACGGCCCGGCGCTGGCCCATCCTCATCCAGACGCTGTTTCTGGAATGGCAGGGAAGGGGCCCCAGTGCTACGGAACTGGAGGCCTACTGCGAGCGCCTGGAGCACATTCAGGCACAGGGAGGCCAGCTGCAGGCCATCCAGCTCTATACCGTGGCCCGCCCCACCCCTGAGGCTGCGGCGCGACCCCTACGACGCCTGGAGATGGACGCCATCGCCGCCAGCCTCCGCAGTCGCCTGCCGAGCCTGCCCGTGGAGGTCTACTACGGGCCGGAGGAATGGGCCTAGCGCTGAGGCGACTGGCCGCCCGGGCAGCCCTGCTGGGGTTGCCCCTGGCCCTGGGCCTCGCTTGTCGGCGCCAGGCCCCGAAACCCCCACCCCCGCCGCCGCCGAGCCTCAGCCTAGTGGCCGTCGGGGATATCCTCATGCACCAGGACGTCATCAAGAGTGCCGGCCTGGATGCCCAGGGGTTTCCCGGGCTCTGGGCGGACCTGGTGCCCCTTTTCCAGCAGGCGGACCTGGCCTTCGCCAACCTGGAATCGCCAGTGGCGCCCACCTGCGGGCAGCCTGGCGTGCCCTTCCAGTTCAACGCCCCGGAGACCCTGCCCGCAGCACTGAAGGCCAGCGGCTTGACTGTGCTGGCCACGGCCAACAACCACGCCTATGACCAGGGAGCCAAGGGGGTATTGGAAACGCTTACCCGGCTGCGGGTCCAGGGCCTGGTGCCAATTGGCAGCGGTGAGGATCGGGCCCAGGCGGAGCGCACCCGCATCCTGGAGCGGCAGGGTCTGCATGTGGCCTTTCTGGGCTGCACGGACCTCTTCAACATCAACCTCAACCGGAAGGATTCAGAACCCTGGGTGCGTCCCCTGGACCTGGAGCCGGTGCTCCAGGCCGTGCGTGAGGCCCGTGGCCGAGCTGACCTGGTGGTGGTCAGCGTGCACTGGGGCAATGAGTACCAGCACCACCCCAGCCCCCGTCAGCGGGAGGCGGCCCAGGCCCTGGTGGCGGCGGGTTGCGATCTGATCCTGGGCCACCATCCCCACGTCCTGCAGCCTGTGGAATTCGTGGAGGGGAATGGGCGCCGGGGCTTGGTGGCCTTCTCCCTGGGCAACTTCATCAGCAACCAAGACCGCATGTATCCGGGTGACCGCACACCCGTGGCCGAAGGCGATAACCGCGACGGCGTCGCCCTGCGAGTGCGCTTCGAGCGGGGGCCGGGGGGACTGGAGGTGAAGGAGGCGGTTGTTGATCCACTCTGGACCGAGAACAACTGGGGCCAGGCCGGACCCCGCCGCATCCATGTGGTGCGCGTGGCCGCCGCAGAGGAGCGCCTGCGAACCGAGCTGGGCCAGCTGAAGGATGCTGTGGAGGGCGCCAAAGCAGAGCCCGACGGCCTCAAGCGCGGCAGGTTGATCCAGGTGAAGCAGGCCTATCAGCGCACCCTGGCGAAGCGGCGGGAGCGCGTCGCCGAAGTTGTGGGCGTGGACTTCGTGGCTAGGCCAGGCCCAGTTCCACCCGATGTTCGTGCAGTACGGCGATGATCCGGGCCAGATGCTCGTCCTCGGTGCCGCCCACGGCTTCCAGGAGCATCCGAAGGCCCTCGGCCACCTCGGCGCGATTGACCCCTGCGGCGAAGGCCTTGTCCTTCAGTTTCTTCTTCACGCTCTTAGGCTCCAGACCCTCGGTGCGCGTGGGGCGCACCAGGGCGCAGGCCATGATGAAGCCCGTGATCTCATCCGAGGCCAGCAGGGCCTTGTCCAGCAGATGGTCGTAGGGCACCCCCCACTTGGTGTAGTGGGCGCTGATGGCGTGGGCCAGATCCTCATCGCCGCGCTCCCGCAGCCAGGCGACGATGCGCTTGGGATGTTCTTCAGGCCAGGAGTCGTAGTCCGCGTCATGCAGGAGGCCGGCCAGGCCGAAGCGCTCCACGTCCTCCCCCAGTCTGGCAGCGAGATCCCGCAGGACCACTTCCACGGCCCTTGCGTGGACACGCAATTTTTCGGAGGGGGTCCACTCGCAGAGCAGGGTCCAAGCTTGGTCACGGGTGAGCACAGGCTCCCTCCAGGAGTGAGGCGCAGTGCCTCAAGGGATGATGATGGTGGGTCGGACTGGTCCAGGTTCAGGATCACCGGGGTAGCGCACCGCTTCCAGGAAGAGACCCGAGCCCGGCGCCGCCTTGGCGCCCCAGGCCAGATTGGCGGCCTCGGTGGGGTTGCTGAGGTCCTCGATGACCCGGCGGGGATCCTCCTCGCCCAGAGCGCAGGCCACGGAGGCCCCCACCATGCGGCGAACCAGGCGGCGGTAGAAGTGTGTGGCCCGGACCCGCAGCAGCACCAGCGCCCCGGCCTCGACCACTTCGCAGCGGAGGATGCGGGTGCGGCCATCTTCTTCCGGATCCAGGTCCGCGAAGGAAGCCATGTCCTGGTCGCCCTCGAAGGCCAGCCAGGCGCGGGAAAGCCGGTCCAGGTCCAAAGGCCGCTTCACCCACCAGATCCAGGGCTTGGCGAAGGCGCTGCGACGGCGGCTGATCTGGTAGAGGTAGGTACGGTCCAGGGCGTCGTGGCGGGCGTGGAAGCGGGGGGGGCAGGCGGTCACCTCGCGGATGGCGATGTCATGGGGCAGGGCACTGTCCAGCAGGCGCCGCAACTCGGCGGGCCGGGGAGCCCCCTTGGCTTCCAGGTGCAGGTGGGCCACCTGGCCCAGGGCGTGGACCCCCGCGTCCGTGCGCCCAGCGCCGCCGAAGGTGATGGGACGAAGACCAGCCTCCAGGAGGACATGCTCGATGCTGCCCGCCACGGTGCGGATTCCTTCCCGGGTCTGCTTGGCGCCCTGTTTCTGCCAGCCCTGGAACTTGCCGCCGTCGTATTCAATCAGCAACCGGAAGGTGGCCAAGGGCGCGGATTTCTGAGCCGGGTGCGAAGGGCGCTGGGCCAGGTGCAAGGGGCGTTGAGCCATGCTCAGTTCCCGACGACGGCCTTGACCGCGTCGATGAGGACCGAGGGGTCATGGATGGGCTTGGCCAGATAGCCTTCGGCACCGGTCAGCTCCAGATACTTTTCCCGGTCCCCGAACATGGCGTGGGCCGTGGCCAGCAGGACGGGAATGTGCCGTGTGATGGGATTCTTCTTGAGCAGTTGGGTGATGAAGATGCCGTCCACCTTCTGGCCCTGGTAGCTGGAACGGGAAAGGCTCACATCCATGATGATGGCCAGCAGGTCCGCCTCGCTGGCCAGACGCAGGATCTCATCCACTTCCTCGGACACGATGACTTCGTAGCCGCCCTTCTTGACGAGTACGGTCTGGATGAACTTCACATTGATGGGATCGTCTTCCACCAGGAGAATGCGGTTGGACATGAAGGCCTCGGAGTCTTCAGCCTAGCGTTGATCAGTGGTGGCTGCCAATTCTTTGCTGCACTTCGAGCCGCTCCAGCAACTCATCGGGCACCTGCAGTCCCCCTCGGCCCCGGCCCAGTCGCAGGCCCGGCTTGTTGGCGCCGTGATAGTCGCTGCCACCGGTGACCACCATGCCGAGCCGAGCGGCCAGGGCCGTGAAGTACCGCTGCTCCGCGGCGCGGTATTCGCCGTAGTAGCCTTCGAGACCTTCCATGCCTTGGCGCTGCAAGTCAGCTATGGCGTCGTCCCAGCGGAAGCCGCCGCCGCCGAAACGGCCAGGGTGAGCCACCACGGGCACGCCCCCGGCCTCGCGTATCCAGAGGCAGGCCTCACTGGGGCTCAACTCCTGCCGGGGCACGAAGCCGGGACAGTCGTCGCCGATGAGGCGCTCGAAGGCTTCTGTGGGGCGGCGGATGTGACCCCGCACGGCCAGGGCCTTGGCGAAGTGGACCCGGGAGAGCAGGGGGGAGTCGGCCTGGGCCTCCACCTCTTCATAGGTCAGGGGGCAACCGATCTCTGCAAGGCGCAGGAGCATTCGACGGTTGCGGTCATCGCGCCGACCGCGCAGTTCAACCAGGCGGGCCTGGAAGCGGGTGTCCAGTGGGTCCACCAGCATTCCCAGCACGTGGAGGGATTGACCCAGGAACATGCAGCTCAGCTCGGTGCCCACCAGCAGTCGCGTCGACACCAAGGGTTGGGTCGCCAGAAAGGCGGGGATACCGCCCAGGGTGTCGTGGTCCGTGAGGCAGAGCGCTGTGAGTTGGGCCTGGGCTCCAAGCAGCGCTAATGCTTCAGAGGTGTCCGTCCCGTCCGAGTGCAGGGTGTGGCAATGCAGGTCAATCATGGGCCGCCGGCAGGGGAGGGTTCAGCTGCTGGTTGGCCCGGTAGATGGCCGCGAGCGTCACGGCCACTGCCTGGAAAAGCTCCGGGGGGATGAGCTTGTTCAGGTCCAGGGGTTCCAGGGCCGAGAGGAGATCCGGATCCCGCGTGATGGGCACGCCATGCTGCTTGGCCAGTTCGAGCATGCGTTCCGCCAGGAGTCCCTGGCCCTTGGCCACCAGACGCGGGGCAGCGTCCTGGAAGGGGGCCTCAGGCCGGTAACTCAGGGCTGCGACACGGGGACGGGAACTGGCAGGCGGGCGGGCCATGGGGCCCTTTTCAGCTACTGAACGAAGTTGGCGGCGCTCTGGGCGTCGTCGGCGGGCTCATCCATGGCCAGGCGACGGAACAGCTTGACGTCGGCCAGGGACAGGATGCTCATGTAGGAGAAGCCGCTGAAGAAGAGCCAGAGGAAGGGCACGGAAGCCCACTTGCGGATGTAGATGGCCACCAGGACTGCGCCAAAGTAATAGATGGCGAAGCCCAGTTCCAGGAAGGTCATAAGGCTCTTGGGCACTTTGTAGGCGCGCTTGGTGGCGGAATTGCCGGCGGCGTCCACACCATACTTGGGCGTGCGCTTGAATTCCTTGTCGTCCGTGAAGAAGCCTTCCAGCACGGCCTTGGCCTGGTTCAGGGCCAGTCCGATGCCGAGGCCCATGAGGCCGGGGATGTACTTCAGGCGGCGCTTCCAGCCCGTATTGTCCGTCAGTTCACGCTGGGACAGGCCGAAGTAGAGGCCCACGCTGACGGCATTCAGCAGGAAGAAGGGGCCATCCGTGAGCAGCAGGACGTGCATGGGGGTGCCAGCGCGGAAGATCATGGCGGGCACCATGATGACGGAGAGGACCACCATCAGCATGTAGTTGCAGTTGGCCGTGAGGTGGAACCAGCACTCCAGCTTGGTGTGCAGGCTCTCGTCGGACTTCCAGATGGTGAGCATCAGCTTGCGGATGACCTGGGCATTGCCCTTGGCCCAGCGGTGCTGCTGGCTCTTGAAGGCATTGACCTCCACGGGCAGCTCGGCGGGGACCACGAGGTCCTTGAGGTAGACACCCTTCCAGCCCTTGAGCTGGGCGCGGTAGGAGAGATCGGCGTCCTCGGTGATGGTGTCGTGCTCCCAGCCACCAGCGTCGGCGATGGCAGAAACGCGCCACATGCCGGCGGTTCCACTGAAGTTGAAGAAGGCCTTCGAGCGGTGGCGGGCCGTGTGCTCGAAAACGAAGTGCCCGTCGAGCAGGATGGCTTGCACCTGGGTCAGCAGGGAGAACTCACGGTTCAGGTGGGCCCAGCAACCCTGGACGAAGGCCACCTTGTTATCAGCGAAGTGGGGCACAGCCTTGCGGAGGAAGTCCTCCGTGGGCAGGAAGTCGGCGTCGAACATGGCCACCAGCTCGCCCTTGGCGACCTTGAGGCCTTCGGCGAGGGCACCGGCCTTGAAGCCCGTACGGTCCGTCCGGTGCAGGTAGTGGATGTCGAAGCCGAGCAGCTTGTAGCGCTCGACGACGGCACTGGCCACCTTGACCGTGTCATCCGTGGAGTCGTCCAGCACCTGGATCTCCAACTTCTCCCGGGGCCAGTCCATCTTCACGACGTATTCCATGAGCCGCTCGATGACGTTCATCTCGTTGAACACCGCCAGCTGCACGGTGACCACGGGCAGGTAGTTGGCGTCGCCCACAGGCTGGGGGACGTCCTTCTTATGCCGGTAGTAGAGCAGCAGCATCCAGAGGCGGTGGGCCCCATAGATGCTCAGGATGGTGAGCAACACGAAGTAGGTGCCGAGCACGATCGCTTTGACAACGTCCATCACGGAATAGACCCCCCAGAGCCCACGTCTGTGAGCTGCCTTATATACTCACACAGTTTGTGGGAAAAACCACGAGAATACTAACAATCTACCGCTTCATCTCCGATGCTCCGGTAGGATGGCAAGCATGGCTGACCTCGACAACGGCAACTTCCCTAAAACCATCGGCCGCTACCAGGTACTGCGGCTCCTGGGCTCCGGTGCCATGGGCAGCGTGGTGTTGGCTGAGGATCCCCGCATCAAACGGAAGGTGGCCATCAAGCTCATGAAGCTGGATGCGGTTCGCACCGAAGCCGACCAGCACGAGTATTTGGCCCGTTTTCAAAGAGAGGCGGAGATCTCGGGCCTGCTGAACCACCCGGGCATCGTCGCCATCTATGATGTGGGCGAGGTGGAGGGCCACGGTCCCTTCCTGGCCATGGAGTATGTGCCGGGTAAGCCACTGGATAGCCTCATCAAGGGGGGCTCTCCCCTCAGTACCAAAGAGAAGCTCCGGATCGGAGTGGGCCTGGCCGATGCCCTGGACCACGCCCACGCCAAGGGAATCGTCCACCGGGATGTGAAGCCGGGCAACGTCATGGTGGGCGAGGATGGCAAGCCCAAGCTCATGGACTTTGGTATCGCCAAACGGGAGGACGCCAGCCTCACCCAGACCGGCACCTTCCTGGGCACCCCCAGCTATGCCAGCCCCGAGCAGATCCGCGAAGGCACCGTCGACAACCGCTCAGACATCTTCAGCTTTGGCGTGCTGGTCTTCGAACTCATGAGTGGCATGTCGCCCTTCCCTGGCAACTCCATCAACACCATTCTCTACCGTATCGTCAACGAGCCCCCGGTGGAGGTGCAGCCGCCGGTCCTGGGCATCCTGCCGGAGGGTTGGCAGCGGGTATTCTCCAAGGTGCTCTCCAAGCGCCCCGAGGAGCGCCACGCCACCTGCAGCGCCTTCATGAAGGACCTGCTGGACACCGTGGTGGACCTGGCCAAGGACGACCGGCGCGAAGTCCTGGGCCTGCTGGGCATGAGTGGGGAGGCGGCCCTTCCCGCCATCGTCTCGACTTCCTTCGACGAGACCCTGGTGGTGGCCCGACCCGAACCACGCAAACCCCTCTGGCCCTGGGCAGCAGGACTTCTGCTGGTCCTGGCCCTGGGCGGTGGCTGGCTCTTCCTCAAGGACCCCAAGGGCACGCGCCTGCAGATCACCTCCCAGCCCACAGGAGCCAAGGTCTTCGTGAACGACCTGCCCGTGGGTGCCACCCCTTCGAACCAGTCCCTGGTCCCTGGAGACAAGCTGCGCCTGGAGCTCAAGGGCCACCAACCGCTCAGCTATGAGTTCAAGCCCGGCGAGGCGCCACCGACCTTCCCCTTGCTGCCCATCATCACTGATGAGCGCATCGAGTCCAATCCGCCGGGCGCCACGGTGGTGTTGGATGAAAAGGTTATGGAAGCCAAAACGCCTGCGACCTTCCGCTGGAACCAGGGCCGGACCCACCGTCTGACCCTCACCGTCGGCAAGCTGGGCTCCTCCCAGGACTTCCTCCCTGGGGAGACACCTCATGGCAGGGTCTTCGAGCTACAGGAAGCCACCACGGCGGAAACCCGTCAGGAGCCCTCGTTGGATCCCAATGCCCCAGGCATCCTCAAGCTGGCCGGGGGCTTCAGCGTACGGGTGGTGGTGGACGGCAAGGACCTGGGCGAGCATGCCCCGGGTGCCAAGGTTTCGGTCCCCAAGGGCCCCCATAAGGTCGAGTGGAGCAACCCCCACTACTTCTTCAAGGAGACCCGCACCCTGAGCCTCAACCCCGGCCAGGCGCTACCCCTGCAGATTCCCGGCCTGGCCAACCTCACTGTGGACACCCACCCGGGCATCGGCAAGGTGTTCGTGGATGACCAGGATGCCCATATCGAAAGCGATGGCAGCAGTGTCCAGGTGGCCCTGGGCCGTCATAAGGTCACAGTGCGGGGCAGCAACGGGATCAAACACCAGGATGTGGATCTCAAGGGAGACTACAGGGCCAACATCATCTTCTGAGTCAGGCGCCTTGCCCGCGTTGCAGCAGCCCCAGCTGCATGTCAGTCAAGAAGCGTCCAGTCCGACGCCTCAACATCCACCGGACGAACCCTCGACGGAGCGACCATGCCTCAGCACGTCATCCTTACGGGGGCCACAGGGTTCATCGGGCGGAACCTCTACCCGCTCCTGGAAGCCCAGAGCTGCGAGGTCCGCTGCCTGAGCCGCCGCCCCACCGAGGCACAGCGACGCTGGCCAGACCGGCAGTGGGTCGCGGGCGACCTGGGGGATGCCAAGAGCCTGCCCGCAGCCCTGGAGGGCTGTGAGGCCGCCTACTACCTGGTACATGGAATGGGCTCTGCCGATCCCGGTTGGGCGGAAGAGGAGCTTCGTTGGGCCCGGACCTTCGCCCAGGCGGCCCATACCGCCGGAGTGAAGCGGATCATCTATCTCGGCGGAGTCGCGCCTCAGGGAGCGCCTTCAGAGCACCTGCTCGCCCGCCTCGCCACGGGCGACGCGCTGCGTGCCGGTGCGGTGCCCTGCCTGGAACTGCGGGCGGGAATGATCATCGGCGCCGGGAGTACCTCCTGGACCATCGTCCGGGACTTGGCGGCCCGCCTCCCCGCCATGGTGCTGCCAGCCTGGCTAGCTCACCGCAGCGAACCTGTGGCTGTCAGTGATGTGATGGCGGCCCTCCTGGCCGGGCTGCGGATCGACCTCCCCGTCAGTACCTGGTGGGATATCCAGGGCCCAGAGGCCCTTTCCGGGCAGGAGATCCTGCTGCGGGTGGCCGCGGTGCAGGGGCGGAGACCCCTGCTGCTCAAGATCCCGCTTGTCACGCCCCGGCTCTCGGCCCACTGGATCCGTCTGGTCACCCGTGCGGACTACACCGTGGCCCGGGAACTGGTGGAGGGCCTGACCAGTGACCTGATCGCCACCCGCACCGGCTACTGGGAAGCTGCGGCATTGCCCCCTCCCATGGGCCTGGAGGAGGCGGCCATCAAGGCCCTGGCCCAGGAAGCCGGAACCCTCTCAGCGGCTGGCCGCCTGGCCGAGCAGGTCGCGGGCTTCCTCACGCCGAGCGCGCCCCGCAGCAGCTGAACCCCCGGTAATGGTTTCTGGTGAGCGGCCTACCTCGTTGTGGGAATAGCCGGGCCCGTAGGGCGTTCTAAATTCGGAGTCACCACTCCCCATGCAATGCCCCAGTCGGTTTGCATGTGGGATGAAGCCTCCCGGGACCTGCAGCAGGTGCTCCCATGAACAACTCCAAGATGATCCTCAAATGCGCATGGTGCGATTCCATCCGGATGGGCAGCTTGTGGTTGCCGAATCCAGGCATGCAGCTGCTCCTCCACTTGATGCCCTGGAAGAAGATTACGCATGGCATCTGCAACAAGTGCCTTGCCAAACATTTCTCCATGACCTACCACGACGCTCAGGATCGGGTGCTCCACTTCAAGTAGGCAGAACCCCTGGGGATTGCGCTTGCCAACGTACCTGCGACAAGCGCTTGTCAGACAGGAAGGCCATCTCCTGCCATCGGTCCGAGTCCGGGGAGGCCAGCCAAGACTTCCACAGGTGGGCGCAGGCCTGATGATGCGCCTGCTCGCTGGGGGTGAAGGCTTCGATTTGGGAAGGGGTGGGGGCCACCAGGCAGGTCCGAAAACCAACACGGACCGTTTCCGCCAGAAGGGCGGGAAAAGCCAGGGCCACGAAGGAGCGTCGATCCCCGAGGCTGTCTGCCAGGCAACGGCGATAGCGTGGCAGAGCAGGGTTCCGATCGAGCTTCAAGGCAGGCCGCTGGTGCCGTAGATCCAGGTCGAGCCAGGGTTCCAGGAGCAACTCCCAGAGTTCATATTCGCGTTGGAGATCCCCGGCCACAGCGCTCTCCATATTCAAAAGCAAGGCCCAGTCAGCCGTGTCCTCCAGGTCCCGGGCGGCTTGACAGGCATTGGCCTTGGTGGCCAAGGTCAGGTCCCGGAGGGCATAGAGGACGGGCGCACCAGCCATCGGTCACCTCGCAGTCCGAGTGGTTGGACCCCCCAGGATTAAAGCCTGCGGAACCTTGGGCCATCCCCGGGAACAGGGTAGGGGGCTACCCGATTTCAGCTAGCCTGACCATCTTCCAGCACCGCGCCGATGGCGTCCTGGACCCGCTCGATCCAGATGATGCGCAGGCGTTCCCGGGCCGCCGGGGGGATCTCCTCCAGATCCTTGCGGTTTCGGGAAGGCAATAGCACCGTGTGGATGCCTGCCCGGAGGGCTGCCAGCACTTTCTCCTTGATGCCCCCCACAGGCAACACCAGCCCCCGCAGGGAGATCTCCCCGGTCATGGCCATGTCGCTGCGGACCGGGCGGGAGGTGAAGAGGGAGGTCAGGGCCACGAACAGGGCCAGGCCTGCGCTGGGACCATCCTTGGGAGTGGCGCCTGCGGGCACGTGGATGTGGACATCCACCTTCTCGAAGTCCTGGTCCTCCACCCCCAACTCACCCAGGTGACCCTTCAGGAGCGACAAGGCCGCCTGGGCACTTTCTTTCATGACCTCTCCCAGTTGGCCAGTCAGGAGGAGCTTGCCACTCCCTGGGGCACGGCTGGCCTCGATGAACAGGAGGTCGCCACCCACCGGCGTCCAGGCCAATCCCGTGGCCACCCCCGGCAGGCTCGTGCGCAGGCTTGTTTCGGCTTCGAAGCGCGGGGGCCCCAGGATCTCCGCCAGATCCTCCAGGCCGACCTGGGCGGCCGCCCTGACCCCCTCGGCGATACCCATGGCGACATGGCGGAAGACCGATCCAATGTCCCGCTCCAGGTTCCGCACACCTGCTTCCCGGGTGTAGTCCCGCACGATGGCCCTGAGCGCCCCCTCCGTGAGGGAGCACTGCTGGGCTGTGAGGCCGTTTGCCTCGAGTTGCCGGGCCACCAGATAGCGCTGGGCGATTTCCAGCTTTTCCTCCTCGGTGTAGCCGGGCAACTGGATCACCTCCATGCGATCCAGGAGCGGGGCGGGGATGGTGTCCAGCAGGTTCGCCGTGCCGATGAACAGCACGTGGGACAGGTCGAAAGGGAGTCCCAGATAGTTGTCCCGGAAGCTGGCGTTCTGCTCTGGATCCAGGGCCTCCAGCAGGGCCGAGGCCGGATCCCCGTGGAAGCCTCCCGCACCAAGTTTGTCCATCTCATCCAACATGAAGACCGGGTTGCGGGTGCCGGCCCCATGGATGGCCTGGATGATGTTGCCGGGCAAGGCGCCGATGTAGGTGCGCCGGTGCCCGCGGACCTCCGCCTCGTCATGGACGCCGCCCAGGCTGGCATGTACGAACTTCCGTCCCGTCGCGTGGGCGATGCTCTGCCCCAGAGAGGTCTTGCCTACGCCGGGCGGGCCGACGAAGCAGAGGATGGCGCTCTTGCCATTGGGATTGAGCTTGCGCACCGCGAGGTATTCGAGGATCCGCTTCTTGACCTTCTCGAGGCCGAAGTGGTCCTGGTCGAGGATCCGACGGGCTTCGGCGATATCAATGTTGGTCTCGCTCTCCCTGGACCAGGGCAACTCCGTGAGCCAGTCCAGGTAGGTCCGAATCATGGCGTACTCGCCCGCTGAGTCGGTCATGCGCTGGAGGCGCTTCAGCTCCTTCCGGGCCTGCTTCTCCACCGCTTCAGGCATCTTCGCCTCTCCGATGGCCTTGGCAACCTCTTCCAGTTCCGTCGCATTCTCGTCGCTGTCCCCCAGTTCCTTGTGGATCTGCCGCAGCTGCTCCCTGAGGAGGAACTCCCGCTGCCGGGCGTCGACGGCCTCGCGGGTCTGCTCCGTGATCCTGCGCGACAGGTGGGCCACTTCGAGGGCGTGGGCCATGCGCCCCAACACCTTGTCCAACCGCTCGCGCACGTCGAAGGTTTCGAGGATCTCCTGTTTCTCATGGGGTTTCAGGTCCATGAGGCCAGTCACCAAGTCCGCCGCAGCCCCTGGGGTGCTGATCCCCTGGATGGCCCGTGTCAAATCCACGGGGGGGATGGGGAGCGCTTCCGCATATTCCATGGCCTGCTGGCGCAGGGTGATGAGGCGCGCCTCCAGGGCACTGGACAGGGGCTCCTCCTCCCGCACCTGGACCATGCGGGCCACCAGGAATGGCCAGCCGGACAGGAATGCCTCCACCCGGAACCGGGCCTCGCCATGGCAGATGAGATGGTGGGCACCATCGGGCGTCGTGATGTAGCGGAGGATCTGCACCAGAGTGCCAACCTGGAAGAGATCCTCGGGTCCGGGTTCGTCCGTCGTCTGGTTCTTTTGCAGCAGCAGTCCGATGGGCCGCTCGGCCTTGATGGCCTCCTGGGCGGCGGTCAGCGAGGCTTCCCGGCCGATGCTCACCGCGGTGATCATGCCCGGGAACAGGGAGAGGTTCCGGATTGGGATGATCGCCACGGTGTTCTCAGGCAGAGGCGGGCACACCGGGAGGCCCCGGCCATTGCCGATGGCTTCTTCGGCTTCGGTCGGGAGGTGCTGACTTACACGCATGGGGGTTTCCCCTTCTCGAAGGTGAGGAACAGACACCCATCACAAAGCAGAGTCCGGGTCCGTTCCAGTCCAGCAGGCAGCCCTTCGATCCGGCGCTCGAAGTGGCCGTAGGGAATCTCCATGCGGTGAATGGCCTCCGCGCGGCCCTCTTCCCAGGGCAGGGGGCGATCCCCACTGATCACCAGTGCCTGGTCTTCCGCCTGGACCTTCAGGCGCTCCGGGCTCACACCGGGAAGAGCCACCACAATGTGCATCGTCCCTTGGGCCTCGTAAATATCGACCGGTGGTTCCCAAGCTGGGCGCAGGGTGGCCGAGCGACCCAGGTGGAAGAACTGCTTCTGGAGGCGCTCCGCCTCCGCCAGCACCTCAAGGGCTCGGCTCCACATCCAGGTTCTGGGATCGTCGGTTTTCAAGGTGGCATCCCGCCCCTTAAAGAGGCCGTTTCAGGAAGGGTCCGAAGAGCTCCCCGGGCAGGGGGACGAAGGTCGTGGTGTTGTGCTCGCTGGCAATCTCGACCATGGTCTGAAGGAAGCGGAGCTGGAGCGAGATGGGCTGTTCCGCCATCATGCCGGCGGCCTTGACCATCTTCTCGGCGGCCTGGTATTCCCCTTCGGCATTGACCACCTTGGCTCGGCGTTCGCGTTCGGCCTCGGCCTGCTTGGCCATGGCCCGCTTCATGCCATCCGGCAGGACCACATCGCGCACCTCCACGGTGCTCACCTTCACGCCCCAGGGCTCGGTCTGGCGATCGATGATCTCCTGCAGCTGGATGTTGATCTTCTCGCGGTGGGCCAACAGTTCGTCCAGCTCTGATTGCCCAAGCACCTTGCGCAGGGTGGTCTGGGCGATGAGCGCGGAGGCCTTCAGGAAGTTCTCCACCTTCACCACGGCCGCCTCGGGATCCATGACCCGGAAATAGACGACTGCATCCACCGTCGCGGGGACGTTGTCGCGGGTCATGATCTCCTGCTTGGGGACATCAATGGTCACCACCCGCAGGTCCATCCGCACCATCCGATCAATGAAGGGGATGAGGAAGATCAGGCCGGGCCCCTTGGCTCCCAGGAGCTTGCCCCAGCGGAAGATGACACCCCTTTCGTATTCTCGGAGGATGCGGGCCGCCTGGGGGAGGACCACGGCCGCCAGCAGCAGCAGGAGCACCAACCAGGGGACGACGTTCTGCAGGAAGGCGTTCATGGGCGGTTCTCCTCAGAAGCAGCGCTGGGGACGACCTTCAGGGTCAGGCCCTCCACGGCGATGATGTCCACGGACTGCCCTGCCGCCACCGGCGAGGGGCTACGGGCGGTCCAGTACTCCCCCTCGATGAAGACGCGGCCACCCTGGGCATCGATGGGCCCCAGGGCGGTGGTCCTGCGGCCCTCCAACCCAGCCTTGGCGGTCCTGGTGGGTCGCCTTTGGGCCTGGAGCCCAGCGCCGACGATGAAGCTGAAGAACAGGGCGGTCAGCACCGTGGACGGCACCACCCAGGCCAGCGACAGGCGCAGGTAGGGCTCGCTGCGATCGAAGAGCATGAGGCAGCCCAGGAAGAAGGCGACGACACCCCCTGCGGTCAGCACGCCATGGGTCGGCGTGAAGGCATCGATCACGAAGAGGGCGATGGCGAGCCCGACGAGGGCCAGCCCAGCCATGGACATGGGCAGCACGGAGCCAAGGTAGAGCAGGAGGAACAGGGCAATCACCCCGGTCACACCGGGCAGGATGGCTCCGGGACTGGTCATCTCACCGATGACGCCATACATGACGATGAGCATGAGGACCAGCATCACTTGGGGGTGGGCGAGGGTCTGGAAGACCCGTTCCCGAAGGGTCATCGGGATGTCCAACAGGGGCGCCCGAGCGGTATGCAGGGTGCGACCATTCCAGGTGCGTCCGTCCAACTGGGCCAGCAGGTCCGGCAGGTCCCGGGCCACCAGGTCGATCACATTCAGCGCCAGGGCCTTTTCCGCCGGGATGGCCTCGCTGTTTCGCACGGAGGCTTTGGCCCATTCTGTATTCCGGTGGCGCTCGGCGGCGATGGCCTCGATGTAGCTGCTCGAGAAATTCTCGAGTTTCTTGGCCATGGTCTCATCCGGCTTTTCCCCGCCGGGAGTGAGGCCCACGGGATGGGCCGCGCCGATGCTGGTGCCGGGAGCCATGGCAGCATAGTCCGCCGCCATGGTGATGAAACAGCCTGCGCTTCCGGCCCATGCTCCTGGCGGTGAGACAAAGACCACCGTGGGCACCGGCGATCGGAGGAAGCTCTGGGTGATCTCCCGGGTGGAATCCAGCAGCCCACCGGGCGTGTCCAGCTCGATGACGAGGCATTGGCAGCCCTGGGCTGCGGCCTCCCTGATACCCCGGGCGATGTAGCTGGCCGAGGCGGGTCCGATGGTCCCCTGCACACGCAACCGGGCCACCCCGGGGAGCCCTTCCTGCCCGGTCCCGCCGAGCCACCACCCAAGGGAGGCCAAACCCAGTAGGAGCGTGATGCGACTTAGATATGCACGGCATCCCGGCATGGGACACCTCGGAAAAGTCCACCCAAAATAAGTCGTTTACGTTTATCACGCTGGGGAATTTTCCACAAAATCGTCGATCCGTGTCCGCAGTTGCCCGGTCTCCAGCCCGCTGGGAAACCGTGGCCTGAAGGATGGTCCCAGGCAGGCGATGAAGAGCCTGTTTGCTCGAAAATTACCAGGTTTCCCTAAGGAACCTAAGCCCTATTGGGAATGGTCAAACCTACCCGAAGTCGTATGTTTGGGTTCCCTCGGTGAATCCCCCAGGCGCATGAATCAGCATGAGCGTGGTGGGGTTCCCGCGAGTGTAGTTGTAACTCGTTTATGGGGAGATTTTGGAGGGCACGATGACCTTGGAAAACATCATCCTGGAACTGACGTCCCAGACCCCGAGTGGGGGCGTCTGCAAGATCGGGGATGCCACCTTCAAGGTCTGGTACTGTTCGGACATCTGGGAGTGGGAGTACCAGGGCGTCACCTACTTCGACCCCCTGGACTTGGCGGAGGCCATGATACAGGGGGCCTCCGCCGGGTCGGGTCCGGTCCAGACGCCAGCCAGGACGCGTCGTTCTCCGCGTCCACGACCACAGTTGAATCGGCGACCCCACCTGGACGCCGGGGCCTAATTTCGCATCACCCATCATCCAGATCTGAAGCATCCGTGGGGGGGCCATGCAAGCCATTCTCTTCAAGCACGCGAACCTCATCGCCAGTTTCGAGGTAAAGGACCGCTTCGATTTCGAAGACAAGATCCTGCACCACTTGTTCCCGGCCCGGCTGAGCCGGGACTACCGCGAACATGGCGCGAGCCCCCGGGGGATCCGAGTGGTCGCCCGGCCCGGGGGTCAGGCTTTTGAGGCCAGGCCCTACCTTGAGTTCGGGCGCCATCTCCTGGACCGGACCCACTTCCAGGTGATGCAGGAGGGGCGTCCCACTGGATTCGAAGTAGTCCTGAGCTAGGGCGCCGCCGACCAAACGGAACGTGCGCCCCAGCCTGGACACAGGGGGCCTAGCGTGCGATCTGCTTATCTAGCATCCCCCAACCAAAGAGGCCGCCCGAAGGCGGCCTCTTTGGTTGGGGAGGAAGGATTCGAACCCTCGGTACGCAGGATCAAAACCTGCTGCCTTACCACTTGGCTACTCCCCATACGCAGAGTCAAGCATAGCGCGGCTTCGCATTGGGTCCAAGCTGGAGTCTCAGGCGGGGTTCAGGATCCGCTCTTGGGCGTGAATCCGAACTCCTCGACACCCAGGAGGTCGGGGCGCACGACGCTGGCTTCGCCGCGCTCGATGCGGCTGAGGGCCTTGTGCCCGGTGGCGGTCTCATAGGCCAGCAGGACCTTCTCCTCGATTTCCTCGCGGAGGGCGTTGTTCAGGGGGTAGGCGATGTCCTTGAAGCTCCCATCCCGCTTGCGGCGGCTGGGCATGGCCACAAAATAGCCGTCCTCGCCCTCCACCACCCGCAGGTCGCCCACTAAGAAGCAGTCATCCAGCACCAGGGCCGCGAAGGCACGCAGCTTCTCGTCGCCTTCAATCTTGTTGATGCGGATATCGGTGATGTTGAGCATGGGCTTCCTCGGACTGGCTCCAGGGGTGGGGCCGCCTTCCAGGTTAGCCGATCTCGATCCAGCCCCACTGTCGACCCGTGGTCTCGCCACGGCGGAATGAATAGAGCAGATCTGGGCGGCAGCCAGTGCAGTAGGCGAGGCTGCCGTCATTCACAGGGCTGAGCCCCAGGTCCAGGGCCTGGGCCGTCAGGAAGCCATGGAGATCCAGATGCTGCTTGCCCGAAGGTCCCAGGGAGGTGAGCTCCTCGTCCCAGGCGGGATCCAGCCGAGCCGCTGCGATGACTTCATCGCCCACCTCGAAGCAGCATTTCAGAATGGCCGGCCCCAGCGCCCAGGCCAGGGTCGCAGGATCGCCACCCAGGCTGCGGTAGCGGGCCACGGCGCGGCGCAGGATGCCCCCGCCGGGGGTAGGGTCGCCATGCCCTGTCGCGCCGCGCCAGCCCGCATGCAGGGCCGCGGCCCAGGGGCGACCGCCGGTCAGGGGCCCCGCCAGCAGGATGGGCACGCAGTCAGCCACCCGGACGCCGATGCGCAAGCCCGTCTGGGTGGTCCAGAGACCATCCGCGTCCACCACGGCATCCGTAGCTTCCACCACTCCGCAGCGGTGTATCTGGTTCAACTTCCGCTCGGGAAGGTCAGCCTCCTCGTCCAGGCGGGTGGAGAAGCCCCACTGCATCGGAAAGGGCGCCTGGACGGACGGAGTCAGCATGGGCTCACTTCCCGTTGTTGGGGATCCGCGCTTCCATCCACTGCTTGATGCGATTGGCATCTCCCAGACGGGAATACTTGCCCCAGGAATCCAACAAGATGATGAGCACCGGGCGGTTGGCCAGCATGGCCTGCATCACGAGGCAGCGGCCGGCCTCCTCGATGTAGCCAGTCTTGGAGAGGCCAATGGTCCAACGGGAGTTGCGGACCAGGGCGTTGGTGTTGGGGAACTCGATAGAGTGGCGCCCGGTCTGGAGGGTGGTCTCGGGGCGGGTGGTGAAATCGCGGATTTCCGGATAGTGGTAGGCGGCTTCCATGATCCGGGCCAAATCCATGGCACTGGCCACGTTGCCACTGGAGAGCCCGGTAGGATCCTCGAAGCGGGCCACGCTCAGACCCAGCACCTTGGCCTTGGCATTCATGGCCAGGACGAAGGCCGACAGCCCCCCGGGAAAGGTGCGTCCCAGGGCGTGGGCGGCGCGATTCTCGGAGGCCAGCAGGGCCAGGAGTAGGGCCTGCTCGCGGGGGAGGCGGGTCCCTACGGGCAGACGGGAGCGGCTGTGCCGAAGCATGTCCTTGTCTTCATTGGTGATCGTCAGCAATTCCAGGGGGTCAAGGTGCGCATCCAGCAGCACCATGGCCGTCATGAGCTTGGTGAGTGAGGCGATCGGTACCGCAGCACCGGCCTGCTTCTCCAGGATGGTCCTGCCCGTGGCCTGGTCCAGCACCAGGGCCGAGGCGGACTTCAGGGACAACTTGGGATTCCCGTGGGCTGCAGCATTCAAAGTGAGGGTCGGCAAGGTCAGGACAAAACCCAGAACCAGCTTGACCCCATTGAGACTCATCCACCCTCCAGAAGATTTCGACTTTCAGCAAGTCTTACCAGGATATCGGATCTTCAGGTTGGCGGCATTAGGTGAACTTACAAAATCTTACATGGCCCGAAAAGCCTTTGGCCAGGGCGATTTGAGGTGGATGGCTTGATTTTTAGACCGGGACCAGGCTCTCCGTGGATGCGGCACAGGGAAAGCGCAGGTGGAAGGAGGTGCCCTTGCCTGGCTCGCTGTCCACGGAAATGCTGCCCGCGTGGTTCTTGATGAGCATGCAGACCATCGCCAGGCCCATGCCCGTGCCCTTGCCTACCTCCTTGGTCGTGAAGAAGGGTTCGAAGATCCGCCGCTGGGTTTCAGGACTCATGCCTATGCCTGTGTCCTGAACCCAAAGGTGGAGTGACTCGCCCTCATCCTGGGTCCAGAAGCTCAGGTGACCCCCATCCGGCATGGCATCCCGGGCATTCAGGGCCAGGTTCAGCAGGATCTGCATGAGCTGGCCTGATTCACCGAGAATGGCGGGTCGCTTCGCCCCAAGTTCCAGGCTGATTCGGATGTCCCTCGGAAAGGTTCGGTCGAGCATGGGAGCCAATTCCCCCAGCAGGGTGTGAATATTCACCATGGTGGCACCCTCGGGCTTGGCCCGGGCGAAGCCCATCATCTGCTTCACCAGTTCGGTGCCTCGGCTGGCCACCTTCCGGATCATGGCCAGGTTGCGTTGGCGGGAATCGTCCGTGGCCTCATCCACTTCCATCAGGTCCGCGCTGGCCAGGATGGTGGCCAGCAGGTTGCCAAAGTCGTGCGCCAAGCCTCCCGCCAAGGCCCCGAGGGACTCCATGCGCTGGCTGCGGCGAAGGTGCTCCTCAGCCTCCAACTGCCGGGTGACGTCCACACCCACCACCCAGCCCGCCCAACCGGGAACAGGGTAGAGGCGGGATTCACTGAACCAACGCACCCTTCGATGTTCGCCGCCCTTGGCCACGAGGCTCAACTCGGCTTCGGTCTCTATCCCATCTCCCTGGATCAGGCCCAGGAACCGGGCGTAATCTTCCTTACGGAGCAAGGCCGCGGTGGTGGCGGCGGTCTGCTTGACCACCTCCGGTGCCGTATGTCCCGTGCACGCTTCACAAGCCCGGTTCCAGACGATGACGCAGCCGTGCGTATCCAGGGCACAGATGAGTACCGGCATGTTCTGGATCAGATACCGCAGCCGCGCCTCGCTATCTCGCAGGAGGCGCTCGTTCTGGAACTGGGAAAGGATGACCACGGTAAGCACCAGCATGCCCAGCAGAGACAGGACGAGGGCTGACAGCACCAGGGTTTTATTCCGCTCGTAGAAGCTGGGTGGGGGGTTGAGCACCTGGCAGCCCGGCGGCACATTGGCCATGGGGATGGCGAAGTGCTGCATCTCCTGGTGGTCCACGATGCTGCGCACCGTGGGTCGCTCCTCCACAGGAATCCGGCCAACATCTTCGCCCAGGAGGATCCGTACGGCCAGGCGACCGGCAGCTTCTCCCTGCAGGCGCCCACTCATGACGCTGCCGCCAAGGGAACCATGGCCCATGGCCTCCTCATAAAGGTGGAAGAGCGGAACCTTGACCCCGCGTTCCCGCATCAGCACGGCCAGTTCCCAAAGGTCCAAGAAGCGCCCGCGCCGGTCCCGGTTGAAGGGGCCGATCAGAAGGAAGGCCTCCGGGCCGGCGGCTTTGGCCGTGGCAATGACCTCTTCTGTGGCGAGCCCTTCACCCATGAAGCGGAAGTGCAACTGACCCTTGAATTGGAGGGTACAGGCCTCGATTTCCGCCCGCACGGCTCGGCCAGTCTCGGTGTCATCGGTGACCACCAGAACCTCTTTCAGGTCAGGCAGCAGCCGGAGGGCGATATTCAGCGTGCCGGTGCCGTCCAGGTTTTCAGCGATTCCTGTCACGCCGCGATGCCCTTTGATCAGGGTGGCGGCATAGCCGTTGTAGCCGCAGAAGATGATGGGCACGCCCGGGAACAACTCCGCACGGTGCTTCAGGGCGAACTCCGTCGCGGCATTGTCGGAGGTAATGACCAGGTTGAAGGGGAAGTTCCGGTACTTGCCCTTGAGTGATTCCAACTGTCTAGAGAGGTTCTCCTCTGTGGGGAAATGCTTCCAGTCCAGATATTCGGAGCGGACGTCCACATCGATGTTGGAGTGGCCCAGGGTCTCAATGACCCCGTCCCGGATATTGGAGGTCCAGATGTAGCCCAGGTGGTAGCTGTGCAACAGCAGCACCTGCTTATGACCCGGATCCTCGGCCCGGAGAAGGGGAATGTAGGTCCCGGGTCCCAGCAGTAACAAACCCAGGATCCCGAGGCGGCGGAGGGTCTGGAGCAGGTGGATGCTGAGTCTGTTGTTCATGGAGCCCCCTTAGAGTTGGAATGACCGCACGAGGCTTTTCAGCCCTTCGGCCACCTGGGCCAGGTCTTCGGAGGTGCTGGCGACCTCATGGACCGTGGCCGAGAGATGGTGGGTGGCGGCGGCGTTCTGGGCCAGCCCCTCCTGGGTCGCATCCATTATCCGGGTCACGGTCTGGCTGGTGTCAGCCTGGCCATGGCTGAAGCTGCCGATTTGATCGATGCGTCGGGCAACTTCCGTGATGCGCAGACGGATGGCCTCCAGGCAGTCCATGGTGATCCCCACACTCTCGACGCCGCCAGCCACGACCTCCTGGATACGCTGGATCAGTGCTTCGATCTCCTGGGCGGCTCCGCGACTGCGCTCGGCCAGCTTGCGCACCTCTTCGGCCACCACGGCGAAGCCCTTGCCCTGGGCCCCGGCCTTGGCCGCTTCAATGGCCGCGTTCAGGCTCAACAGGTTGGTCTGGCGGGCGATGTCCTGGATGACCCGCACGGCCTGGACAATCTGCGCCATCACCCGCTGGATCTCGCCCATGCCGCTTACGGCCCCCTGGCCGGCCTCGGTGCTGCGGTTGGTGTCCTTGACTGCTTCCTGACTCTCCCGCTGCCCCTCCTGGGTATGGCTTGCCACCAGGGCGGCCTTTTCTGAGAGGTCTCCCATGGCTTCGGCCACATGGCTGCCGGCGAACTTGAGGGTCTCGCTCACTTTGGCGATCTCCTCAACGGCCCTGGTCATCTTATCTGCAGAAGCGGCCAGTTCTGTGCTGCCTGAGGCCACGCGGTCCGAGTAGCCCGAGACCTCGATGATCCGCTCATGTAGCGCCGAGTTGTAGGCGTTGAAGGCTTGGGCTGCGGCCCCGATCTCGTCATGCGACTCAATGTGGATCTCCCGGGTCAGGTCGCTGCTCTGGAGCCCGCGGACCAGCGCCTCCAGCGGTCGGGTCATGCGGAGGGTGACGGCGCGCACCACCAGGAAGATGATGCAGGAGAGCACAAGCAGTCCGCCCACGATGCCAAGGCCATAGGCTCGGAACTGGGTTTGCACATCATCCAGGTAGACGCCTGTACCGATGTTCCAGCCCCAGGGTTCAAAGCACTTCACGTAGCCCAGTTTTGGGAAGAGGCCCGACTCGCCAGGCTTGGCGAACACGAAGTCCAGGAAGCCGCCCTCGGGGCTCCGGCCCAGCGTAATGAGGTTCACATAGAGGAACTGGCCAGAACCATCCTTGGAGGTGTCCACCAGCTTGCCTTCCATCTCGGGCTTGATGGGCACCGTGACGATGTGCAGGTCTCGGGTGAATTCGTAGAAATAGCCTGTCTTCCCGAAGCGGATGCGCTTGATGATGCTCACGGCCCGTTTCTGGGCCTCTTCCCGGCTGAAGAGGCCCTGCGCTGCCAGGGCCTCCTGGGACTCGAGGACGCCGTAGGCGGTTTCAGAAAGGTGCTTCAGGTATTCCTTCCTGGACTCGATGAACGAGCGCTCGAAAACCGGCATCAAGCCCAGGAGGGCACCCAGTAAAACCACCCCGAGGGGGGCCAATACGAGCAGGAGGATCTTTCCGGATAGCGTGGTGGGGCGGAAGCGGCTCGATGGCTTGGACTTGGTCCAGTGTCTGGAACCGTCAAGCGAAAACTTCACCGAGCGACAATATTCACCTGCCCTACTTATGGGGCCTACCCTGACCACCCATGGAGCGCTCCCTGCCTCAGGGCCAGAGCAGAGCCAGCACGCTGAGATCCGTCACAGCCCAGGCAGCCAATCCCCAATACATCCCCGCCTCATGCTGGTGGTCGGTCCAGGTTCGCCAGCGGCGCATCCAGGGCAGCAGCACCCCCACCCAGGCCACCAGGGAGAGCCCCAGGAACAGGGGGAGGCGTCCCTCGGCCAGGACGCTCGCAATGAAGCAGGCATGGGCCAGGAGGGTTGCCACCAGGGCCAGGGCCAGACTGCGCCCCACGCCCACGCGGATGACGAGGGTGCGGTCGCCCCGCTGAGTATCCTCAGCCACCTGGTAGATCTGCGTCATGGGATAGAGGCTGGCGAAGAGGAAAGCAAAGCCCAGTGAGGCCAGCAGGATGGCCCGGCTGAAGGGACGGCCCGTGAGGGCCCAGCCGCCCAGGGGGGTCAGCATGCCGAAGCCGACACAGTTAATGAGCAGATCCCATCCGGCCCGCGCCTTGAGCCGCACTGGGGGCACGGAGTAGAGCACGCTCATGACCACGCAGGCCAGATTGATGAGGGCAAAGGGCAGGGGCAGCAGGAAACCCAGCAGGGTCGAGGCCACGAGCAGCACGATGGAAAAGGCCAGCAGGTGCTCCGGCGGCTTGGGGGGCTGCTTCAGGTAGCCGATATCCCCCTCGTCCTTGTCGAAGGCGCTGTTGATGGCCAAGGTGCCCCCATTGAGGAGGGCCACATAGACCAGCCAGCCCAGCCCCGTGGCGCCGGCGCGCAGATGCCAGCCCCAGACCAGGAGGGTGCCCAGCAGGAAGTGGGCCGTCATGATGGGCCACTCCAGGGGGCGCAGGTGCAGCAGGTAGGGCATGAGCCCTGGGCCCAGGAGGCCCTCGAAAAAGCGACGCACAGGAAAGCGGGTTCCAGTCATGCGATGCCTTCGCGGCGCAGAGGTTGAACCTCAGCCTCGGGCCGCCTGGGCTCGACCAGGGCCTCCATGGCAGCCAACAAGTGGGGCACGCTGAAGTCTGTGTCGACGCACATACCGTGGGCCAGGTTCAGGGGGATCACGTAGCAGGGTAGTTCGGGCAGCTTGGTCAGCCCCTTGAGGAGCCGGTCCGTGCAGCTCACGGCCACCACCAGATCCGGTCGGAATTCCCGCGCCTCGCGGTAGGCCTTGTGGCTGCGGTTGGTGATGCGGCCTTCCCAACGGTGCTCCAACACGGCGTTCAGGTAGTCCCCCACGGGGCAGAGCCCACAGTCGTAGCAGGCCTGGAGATCCTCCAGGATCGGGGCCTTGCACTTGGCCAGCTGGACGCAGTGGGGCAGGAGGATGAGGGCCCGGCGGGCGCGGAGGCCCTGGAAGGCTTCCCGGACCCGGAGGTTGTTGTGCCCACAGAAGGAGAGGATCCAGGCGTCTTCCTGGCCCAGCCGCCGGGCCAGGGGCCGCAGGGCGTGGACCCACAAAGTATCCTGCCGGGTGACCGCAACCCGGTTGCGCAGAAAAGCCTCGCCCCGCAGGAAGCTGGGCCAGGCGGCCGCCAGGAAGCCCACGCCCAGGAGCAGCCACCAGCCGCGACCGGCCCCGTGGAGGGTGGCCGCCAGGAAGGCCAGGAGAGCCAAGCCTAGCGGTACGCCTCGCCGGACCCAGAGGAACAGCGCCCCCTGCTCCGGCGGCAGGGGGCCGGGAGCGGGCAGAGGGCGGGGTGTCTTCACTTGGCGGCTCCGGCGAGGCCGATCAACTTCTTCAAATCATCATCCTTCCAGCGCAGGCCGCCACCAAAGAATACCGTGCGGAGATCCTTGTTGCCGATGTCCTGGACGCCGGCCTGGAGGTAGGCGCCCTTCCAGAACTGGTAACTGGTGGTGAAGCGGTAGCGGGGATTGGGCTTGTCGTCGCGCTTGGTGAAGTCGTAACCGATGATGCCGAAGCGGAGGGCGTCGTTGTCCAGGGTGCGCAGTTCCAGACCGGCTCCGCCCTTGCCCTCGATGATGCCCGCGGAGAGGACGGCCGGGCCGAGGCGCTTGGCGAACTGGGCAGACACGGTGAAGGCCTGGTCCGTGGTGACGATGGTGTCCTTCACGACCATGGGAAGCCCTGTGAGGGGGTCGATCTGGGACAGCGTCCGGGAGCTCTGGCTGATCTTACCGTCGGGCGTGGAGGCGAAACCCAGGGAGTACCAGTAGTCCGGCCGGGGGGCGATCTCGATGCCCAGGCCCACACGGCTGTCCTTGCGCTTGTCCCACTGGGCCGCATTCATATCGAGGCGCATGTCCATCTTGTTGAAGCCGCCCAACATGCCATTCACATTGTCGACGGCTTCATTGATCTTCTTGATGGTGGACTCGTCGTTGAGCAGCTTGCCGATGGTGCCCTCACCCTTGTTGATGCGGTCCGTGAGGAGCTTCAGGTTGTCGCCGGTGGCCTGGAAGCTCTGGGCCAGTTTGCGGACATCGCCCATGGTCCCCTTGAGCTCTGGCCTTGTCTCTTCCAGCATGGCGTTCAGGTTCTTGCCCACGGTCTGGAACTCCAGAGCCAGCTTCGGCAGCTTCTCCCGGAGGTCGGCGCTGATGGACTCCACGTTGGCAAGGGTGTGATTGATGGCGCCGTGGTTTTCCTGGGCCATGGATCGGAACTCGGCGGTGAGGACTCGGATGTTGTCCACAATCTCATCCAGCTTCTGACGGCCCTGTTCACCCCCAATGGATTCGTTCAGGGACTGGGTGATGCCCTTCACGTTCCTGCCGATGTCGGACATGGTCTCCATGAGGTTGTCGAGGCTGATGCCCGCCTTGCTGGGCAGGGGACGCCCCTCGGGGAAGCTGCCCTTGGCGCTGTGGCCAGGATCCAGGTCCACGAATTTTTCGCCCAGGATGCCGATGGAGCCCAGGGACACCACGGCATCCGCATAGATGGGCACTTCCTTCTCGATGCCGATATCCACACGGGCCTTGCCGTTCTCCAGCTTGATGTCGCGCACGTCGCCCACCTTCACGCCGGCGATGAGGACCTTGCTCTGGGGGCTCAGGCCCGCCACCTGGTCGAAGTAGGTGAAGCGGCCGTTCTGGTTCCGCTTGCCGCCGAATTCGAGCTTCTCCGTGCGAAAAATAAGCACGGCGAGGAGGACGATGCCGAATGTGAAAAAGAGGCCGACCTTGGTCTCGAGCTTCATGCTTGTGCCTCCTTGACTTTGCGCTTGGGCGGGGGCGGGTCCTGCAGGAAGGGCCCGTCTGCGTCGCCGCGCAGAAACTGCTGGATCACTGGATGGGGATTGACCTTGAACTCGTCCGGCGGCTGGCAGGCGATGCATTCCCCACGGAAGAGCAGGGCGATGCGGTCCGCGATCTCGAAGGCGGACTTGAGGTCATGGGTGATGGTGATGCTGGTGACGCCCAGTTCGTGCTTGAGGTCCAGGATGATGCGGCCGATGACGTCCGTCATGACTGGGTCCAGGCCTGTGGTGGGCTCGTCGAAGAGGAGGATCTTGGGTTTGAGAGCGATGGCGCGGGCGAAGCCCACGCGACGCTTCATGCCACCGGAGAGCTCCGCCGGCTTCAGCTTGTCCGTCCCCTTCATGCCCACCATGGACAGGCATTCCTCCACCCGACCCTGGATCTGGGCTTCGTTCATCTTCTGGTGGCGGCGCAGGCCGAAGGCCACGTTCTCGAAGACGGTCATGGAGTCGAAGAGGGCGGCCATCTGGAAGCACATGCCGATGCTCTGCCGCACCTGGAAGAGCTCCTCCCTGGAGATCTCGCTGATGATCTTGCCTTCTACAGACACATGGCCGGAGTCCGGCGTGAGGAGGCCCATGATGGTGCGCAACAAGACGGTCTTGCCAGTACCCGAGCCCCCAAGAACCACCAGGCTTTCGCCCTCCTCCACCTGGAGATTCACGTCCGAGAGCACGACCTTGGGCCCGAAGGCCTTGGAGAGGTTGATGACATCGATGACGGACATGGCGTCAGACCAGCAGCAGTTTGGTGAGGAAGAAGTCGGTGATGAGGATCCAGAGCGAGCTGGTCACCACACTGCTGGTGGGGGCATTGCCCACACCCTCGGCCCCACCTTGGGTGCGATAGCCCTTCCAGCAGCCCACCAGGGCGATGATCATCCCGAAGACCAGGCCTTTGTAGAGGGCGATGCGCAGATCCCGGAAGGCCAGGAGCTTATAGAACTCGTTGCCGTAGACGTAGGCGCTCTGGCCCTCCACGCCCACCAGAATGAGGTATCCGCCCCAATAGCCCACATAGATGGAGACGGCCGTGAGGAGGGGCACCATGACGATGGCCGCCAGCAGGCGCGGCACGAAGAGGTAGTGGATGGGGTCAGTGGCCAGGCACTCCAGGGCATCGATCTGCTCGGTCACCTGCATGGTGCCCAATTCGGCGGCCATGGCGCTGCCCACCCGGCCCGAGAGCATGAGCCCCGTGATAACGGGAGCCAGCTCGCGCATGATGGCAAGACCCTCAACCTGGGAAGCCAGACCCTCTGCCTGAAACTGTTTGAAGCCGAAGGCCAACTGCACGGCGAAGACCATGCTCACGGCCAGGCTGGTGAGGAGGACTACCGGCAGTGAGTTGACGCCCACGGCCTGGAATTGGCGCAGCAGGTTGGCGCCATCGAAGGGCCGCTTGAAGATGGCTGCAAAAGTCCGTCCAGCCAACACGGCAAAATCCCCGGCCGTGTCCATGCCGCGCAGGATGACTGAACCGGCCTTGTCGAAGAAAGTCAGGACCATGCAGCTCCAAACCCAAAGAGATAGCTTAGCGCAGAGGCCGCCCAGGCAGGCGCCCGGGAAGCTTACAATTGCTGTGGTTGTTGTTCAGACCTTCTTCTGGCGGGACCGGAGTCTGGTCGCACCAGCTTCGCGCAGGGTCTGGGGACTGCGGCTGAGGGCGAGGCCCTCCGCGGGGACATCTCTGGTGATGGTGCTGCCCGCCCCGATGAGCGCGCCGTCGCCCAGAGTGACCGGGGCCACCAGCTGAGTGTCTGAACCCACGAACACGTTCCGGCCGATGTGCGTGCGGTGCTTGTTCACGCCGTCGTAGTTGCAGGTGATCACACCAGCTCCGATATTGCTGCCTTCGCCGATCTCCGCATCGCCCAGATAGGCCAGGTGGTTGGCCTTGGCGCCCCGGTGCAGCTTGGTTTTCTTGGTCTCCACGAAGTTGCCCACATGCACCTGTTCGCCCAGTTCCGTGCCTTCCCGCAACCGCGCGAAGGGGCCCACCTTCGAGCCGGAGCCCACCTGGGCCCGGTCGATGACGCAGTAGGGTTTCACCTCCACACCTTCCATCAGGGTGGAGTCTGTGATGATGGTGCCCTGGCCGATGCGGCAGCCTTCGCCAACCCGCACCGTGCCTTCCAACCGCACACCGGGCTCCAGCAGGACATCGCAATTGAGGGTCACCCGGGGACCCACGAAGGTGCTGTCCGAGTGGAGGAAGGTCACCCCCTCGGTCATCCAGTGCTGGTTGATGCGCGCCTGAGCGGCACTCTGCAGGGCCGTCTGGTCTTGGCGGGAGTTCATGCCCGCCAGTTCCACCGGGTCGCAGAGCTCCACGACCACCGGTACCTCCCGACCCACGTCGACCACGGCGTCCGTGAGGTAGTACTCCTTTTGGGCATTGGCATTGTTGAGGCCCTGCAAGGCCCTCCGGAGGGCAGGCCAGGGCAGGGCGTAGGCACCCCCGTTCACCCTCCGCACCGCCAACTGCTCTGGGGTGGCGTCTTTAGCCTCCACGATGCCTTGGAGCCGGCCATCGGCCTGCTGAAGGATCCTGCCGTAGGAACCGGGAACAGGCAGGTCCATGGCGAGCAGGAGGGCCTCAGCTTGGCAGAGTCGCTGTACGGTCGCTGCCGAGGTGAGCGGCACGTCCCCGCAGAGGATGACGGCCTTGGTGGTGCCCAGGCGGTCCAATTCGGGGATGCAGACCTGCAGGGCGTGGCCCGTGCCCAGGGGCTCGCCCTGATCCACGGTGCTCACGGGGCAGGGCAGAAGTCCGGCCTTGGCCCAAGCCGCCAGGGCGGACAGCACCTGCTCCTTACCGTGGTGGACCACCACCACGGCGCCGCCCAGGCCCGTTGGCAGGGTGCGCAGGGCCCACAACAGGGTGGGGTCGCCGAGGATCGGGTGCAGAACCTTCGGCGTCCGCGATTTCATCCGCGTGCCAAGCCCCGCCGCCAAGATCACTGCCACTGTGGACATGCTGCCTCCCAGGCCTCCAGCTTAGCGCCTGACGTCGGCCGCGTGCCTCACCCTTCCTGCCAACCGCACTGCCAGCGCCGTGGCCTCAAGGAAATTCTGCGCGTCGGCGATCCACAAACCTGCCTTGTCGAAGGCAGTGCCGTGGTCGGGACTGGTGCGAATGAAGGGCAGCCCCAGGGTGAGGTTCACGGCGCGCGTGGGCTCCAGCAGCTTCACGGGAATGAGGCCCTGGTCATGGTAGAGGGCCACCACCAGGTCGAACTCACCGCGGGCGGCCCGCTGGAAGACGCTGTCCGAGGGCAGGGGGCCGAAGAAGAGTGGAGTCGGATGGGCTTCCTGCCCCTGAGCGTGGGTGGAGACCACTTCCACACCCCGGTGCCCTGGCGTCCGGTGCTTCGGCATGTCCTCGGGTGGAAACACGGTCCAACCCTGGGGTGGGGGCCCTGGTCGGAAGGGGGACAAGGAGGCGGGGAAGGGGCCTTCCTGATCTGCGGGAAAGTCCAGGAAGGAGGCCTCCGCCATGGTGATGGCCTCGTCCAGGAGGCCCTCCTCCTTGCCAAAGGCGCCGCCTTCACCCCCATGGGGATTCATGGCGCAAAGGGCCACCCGCAGATCCAGTTTCCCCGTGAGCTGGATGAAGCGATCGGCAGAGAAGGCCAGGGTTTCAGCCACGGCCTGCATGTCCAGGTTCTCCACCACGGAACGCAGGCTCTGGTGCACCGTGTGCAGCACCACGTTCAAGCGGGGGCTGACGAAGGCCATGCGGGTGATGGGCGCACCTGAGAGCTCCTGGAGGAATTCCGTGTGGCCGGGGATATCGTAGCCCGCGAGGTGTGCCGCAGCCTTGGCCATGGGCAGGGTGACCAGGGCATCAGTTCGGCCATCCATGGTGAGCAGGGCCGCCACGCGGATAGCCTCCACCGTGGCTTGGCCTGATGTGGCGGTGCCTTCGCCCAGCTTCAGGTGCTCCCGGGTGATCTCAGGGGTGGGATCCAGCCAGAGGGCTTCTGCCAGAACCTGGCCAGGGCTGGTTCCCATGGACAGGATCTGAAGGTTGTAAGCCTTGCCCGTGAAGTCGTGGGGCACCTGGGGACCTGCTTCCGCCCAGCGCCAGCTGGCCTTGGCTCCCGGCAGGCCCTCCAGCAGGTCGACTCCGGCCCGGCTCCCCACCACCACCATGTCTGTCCAAGGTTGGATGGAGGAGAGGCTGCGCAGGAGCAGTTCAGGCCCAATGCCGCACGGATCCCCCAGGCTGATGGCGATGCGCGGACGTCGGCTCATGGAGATCCCTCAGGTTGACTTGAGGGCTCAATCGTAGACTGGAATCTCCACCTCAGAAGGTCCCGGCTCCTCCTTTTTGGCTGACCGGCTCCGCCGAATGCGGGGTTCCTCTTCCTGCTTGTAGATGTATTTGATGTTGTGCTTGGGCACGAGGACGTTGGGTTCCTTCACCCGGTTGATCTTCAGGCAGTGCTTGTCATACCACTCGATGATCCCGCGCACCTTCTCGTCATCCTGCAAGACGATGACCATGGGGGTCTTGGATTGCATCTGCTTCAGGTAATAGAAACTCTCGGCATTCGTCTGCTCAGGTGGGGCGATCTTACGGCGGGGGCTGGCCGGTCCCTGGGGCGCCGTGGCCGCACCGGGGTTCACGGCCGGATTTGGTTCCCCACTGGGAGTGATGGGTGAGGGCACGGGCGTCATGGCTTCGACGCCTCCACCCTTGGCGGGAAGGCCGAGTTTGTCCTTCAGTTCACTGAGGTTCGGTCGAATGAGCTTCCGGTTCATGGCAGATCCTGGCCCAGAGGGCGGCGCGGGGATGTCAAAGGCAAGTCGTGGAAATCCCGAATCAGACCTGGACAGACGGACCCGGAGGGGAGCGGACTGCGCACGCTGGTGGGGGGATGAACCACTTTGACAGGTGCCAAGTGGACCCTGCAAGGGTGTGTTATGGAATTGGATGCTGAATGGCTAGGGAAAGTTTAAACCTGAGGGGAAGGGGGCGCCAGGGGCTCTTCCGCCGAGCAGATGGGCAACTGGATCTGGACCAGGGTGCCCAAACATGACTCGCTCTTCACATCGATCTGCCAGTCCATGCCCTCGATGAACTTGTAGACTAGGCTCATGCCCAGACCAGAGCCCTCTTTGAAGCTGCCGGCGAAGGGGACGAAGAGCCGCTCCATTTGTTCAGGGGACATGCCGCAACCGTTATCGCGCACTTGCACCAAGAGGTTGTCGCCACTGACCAGGCAGGAAAGGTGGACCTTGGGCTCAGGGGTATCTATCACGGCCTTCCTGGCATTGCTCAAGAGGTTCATGAGAGACCGGTGGAGTCCCGTGGCGTCCGCCCGGAGATAGAGGGGGGGCACCGCGTCCAGAGAGAGCGTCAGTCCCTGGTTCCGTGGGTCCATCTCCCAGCTGGCCCTGAGCTCTTCCACGATTTTCGGGAGAAAGAGGATGGTGCCTTCTGCGGGTGCGGGCCGGGCAAAGTCCAAGAAGTCAGTCACGATGGCCCCCACCCGGTGGGTCTCCCGGTCCAGGATGCCCAGCACCCGGGCCCGCACCTCCTCGGGAGAGCCTTCCCGCTGCAGCAATTGCACGCAGCCACTGATGGAGGCAAGGGGATTGCGGAGTTCGTGGGCCAGACCTGCGGCCAGATGGCCGATGGAAGCCAGGCGTTCGCTGATCCGCGTGCGCTCCTCCAGGGCCTTGAGGTCCGTGAGGTCCTGGAACAGGATGAGGTGCCCGGATTCCTTCCCCGTGGCCCCGCGGAGGGAGGACTGGTGACCGCCCAGGATCAGGCGCGTTCCGTCCTCCCGCTGGTGCACCACTTCGAAGCGGTGTTCACGCCCATGGCGGCCTTGTTTGGAATCAGCGATGGGCAGCAGGCTCAGGATGGGGATGCCCAGGGCGATGGGGGTGCCCAGGATGGCCGCAGCCGCAGGGTTGGCGGAGGTCACCCGCCCCTTGAGGTCCAGGGTGATGAGGCCGGAGTTCATGGACTCCACCACGCGCTGGTGGAGGGCTGACAACTCGTCCACCGCCGCTTCACTGCTGATGAGATCCGTGTGCAGCCGGTCCAGGTTCCTGCGGTTGAGCACCACCAGCAGCGTGGCGACGAAGATCTGCAGGGAGGCGATGCCCAGGACGAAGGACAGCCGACCCGGTTCTGGCACCATGTTCGCGTCTGAAAGACCGAAGGAGGGCAGGAATCCCACGGAGAATCCAAGCACCAGCAGGAGATGGGAGAAGGCTGAGAGGATGCCCACCCAAACAATCTCCACGGTGCTCAGGTAGAAGGCCGAGGCCAGCACAGGGAAGATGTAGAGGGTCCCGAAGCGCTCCTGGAGCACGCCCTGGAAGGCGATGACAACGGTCACCAGAAACACGTCCAGAGCCAGATTCCAGCGGATCCAACCGGGTCGGGGGACGGGAAAGAGGCGGTCCAGTGCCTTCAGCCCCCGACCTGCCTCCCACACCGATTCCAGAAAGAGCAGGAGCAGGGTGCCCAGGTAGACGCCCTCGCCGGGCCCGGAAGCCCGGCCATCGGGCGGCAGAGCCGCATGGAGAACCAGGAGGCCGAACGTGGCGAAGAGGCGGAAGGAGAGGGGCAGGAAAGAAGCTCCACCCTCGGAAGCCCCCAACCTGTTCCATGTGCGCTGGAGCATAGCAACCATGGTGCCCGATTCTGCCATCCTAGGGTATGGCCGACACCGCCGCCTCCCCCTCGCCCTCCTTGCGTGCCGCAGGAATGCGCCAGACTCCCCAGCGTGAGGGCATCCTCTCCGTGCTGCGGGGCTCGGATCGCCCCCTCACCGTCGAGGAGATCTGGGAGCGCATGCCTGAACGCCGCTCTGGCCTCCCCACGGTGTACCGGAACCTGGAGCGCTTCGTCCAGGAAGGTTGGGCCGAGAGCATCCTCGGCACAGACCAAGTCATGCGCTTCGTGCGGTGCGACTCCCGCCACCACCACCATCACCTGCAGTGCGAGCAATGTGGGCGCACGGCGGAGGTGGATGCCTGCGGCCTCGAGGAGTCCCTCCGAAAGCTGGAAACCCTGTCCGGCTTCACCATCACACGGCATCAGCTCATGCTCTTCGGCCTCTGCGCAACCTGCCGTTCCGAAAAAGACCGTTGACCGAAGGCCACGCCATTGCTAGTCTTGATGTCTCACGCGGGTGTAACTCAGTGGTAGAGTGCAACCTTGCCAAGGTTGAAGTCGTGGGTTCAAATCCCATCACCCGCTCCACTGCCCGGGCCGCGCAAGCGGCCCGGATTGTTTGAAACCTTTACAACAAGCACGGCGCCGTAGCCAAGTGGTAAGGCCCGGGACTGCAAATCCCGTATGCATCGGTTCGACTCCGATCGGCGCCTCCAATCAGCCCCCGCAAGGGGGCTTTTTCGTGGCCGGATTGGAGTCGATCCACTTGGTGGGCTTTCGCGATGAGAGGGTCTCTCAGGTTAGAGGACCCAAAACTCATAAATCGGGACGTTTTACCGAAGAAATGCCCATCGCCCGTGAGCTCAAAGGAGCCCTGCCTATGTTTCGCTGGTTCAACACGAAAAGCCTTGGATTCAAGCTGGGCCTGATGGTCGGCACCATCTGCCTGTTGCTGCTCGTGGTCGGTGGCTTGGGTTGGCTCAGCGTCGACCGCCTGCGGGAAGGCCAGATCGAATTGACGGACAACCTGCCCAAGATGGCGGATTTGTCTAAGCTCATGCGCGTGCATCTGGTGAGACAGATCATCCAGGAGGAAATGATCGTCGAGGTCCACGACGACAAGGCCTTCGAGGACAACAAGGGTTACCTAACCAACGTGGTTGAAAAGCAGTACCGCGAGGTCATCAGTGCCCTGAACTCCAGGACCTGGACCGCCGAGGAGCGCCAGAAGCTGGATGGGGCCTTCAAGCGTTTGGACCAATACGACGCCCAGTATGCGGGGATCCTGGATCAGGCCCGGGCCAACAAGGACGCCTCGAAGGTAGGGCCCCTGATGAAGACCAACATCTTCGAGTTCAAGGTGCCTGCGGAGAAGGATCTGCTCTGGGTCATCGACCAGATCGAGAAGACCTCCAAGGAACGGGCCGCCAAGGACAAGGACTATGCCCAGAACGCTTCGCTCTTCATCGCTCTCTGCGTGGTCACGGCCCTCATCACGGGCATGAGCATCGCCTCGGGCTTGAACCGCTATATCACCCGGGGGGCTGCCGAGATCAAGAAGAGCATCGAGGCCGTGGCCGCCGGGGACCTCACCAAGCCGCCTAGTTTCCAGAGCGGGGATGAATTGGGCTCCATCGCCACCAACATCCGCAACCTCATCGCGTCCCTGGGCAACGATATCCAGACCATCGCCTCCTACTCCCAGCGCACGGCCTCCAGTTCCACGGAGCTTTCCGCCACCACGGAGGAGATGGATGCGACCGCCCAGTCCATCAATCACGGGGCACTGGAGCAGAACCAGGCCGCAGACCGCTCCTCCGAGGCCCTGAGCGCCATGTCCCGGTCCATTGAGCAGGTCCGGGAGGAGGCCCAGAAGGCCGAGGCCCTGTCCCTGAACTCCCGGGATGCCAGCGTAGTGGGCCTGACCAAGGTGGGTGACACCACCAAGGCCATGGACGCCATCCAGGAGAGCAGCCAGAAGGTGGGCAAGATCACCGCCGTTATCACGGACATCGCCCGGCAGACCAACCTCCTCTCCCTAAATGCGGCTATCGAGTCGGCCAAAGCCGGGGCCATGGGCAAGGGTTTCGCCGTGGTGGCCGAAGAGGTTCGCAAGCTGGCCGAGCGCAGCGGTGCCGCGGCCAAGGAGATCACGGCCCTCATCGCCGAAAGTAATGAGCGCGTCCAGGTGGGGGCGGAATCCGTGAACGCCGTAGCCCAGTCCCTGTCCCTGATTGAGGAAAACATCAAGGCCCTGGTGACCCGCATCGGCGTCATTACCAGGGCCATGGGGGAGCAGGCAGCCTCCAGCCACCAGGTGAATGAGGCCATGAACCTGACCCGCAGCCTCAGCCAACGGAACGCCGAGGCCACCCGGGAGATGACCACCGCCATCTCCGAATCCGCCCACACCATCGACGACCTGGCCCTGCTGGCAAACCAACTCCAGGAACTCACGGGGCACTTCAAGCTGAGGTAGTCAGCTCTCCGGCTTGATCAGGCTTTCGAGCGAAGCTTGGCCAGACCTAGGATGAAGCCCAGGGCCAGGGACCAAAGCGCCGCCAGGCCGATCTGGAAGTCCACGGGGAGACTGAAGGTCAGGGTGTGCGCCGGAATCCAGAACCAGACCAGGGTTTTCAAGGCCGGGGCCATGCCCTCGAAGCCCCGTTGGCCCAGAATGAGGTTGTCCTCCAACCGATGGAAAAGCATCATCTGGGGGCCGAAGAACACATTCGTAAGGGTGGAGAGGGCGAAGGCCCAACCCAGCCCTGTGCCCAGGATCGCAGGCAGCAGATGGTGGTCCAGCAGGGCCCGGGTGAAGCCCTTCATGCCGATGAAACCGCCTTTGATGACCAGGCCCAGCAGGGCCCAGGCCAGCACCTTGGCGAGCAGGGGCAGGGGGGGACAGGGCAGGGCGGGGCGCCGGGCCCGCAGGCTGGCGGCCACCAGTTCGCCCAGGGTGCCCAGGAGCCCGAACTGGATGGCGGCCGAAAGGAAGGGGTGGGTCTGAACCCAGAGTCGGTAGCTGTCCATCCTGCAAGGCTAACGGATCGGCGGGCGCGCCTGGATCACAGGAGGCGGCCATCGATCCAGCCACCGCCCAGGACTTCTCCGTCCATGTAAAAGACCACCGCCTGGCCGGGGGCAATGGCCCGCTGGGGCTCTGCGAAGGAGACCTGCACCCGGCCATCGGGCAAGGGGATGACCAGGGCCTCGGCCTCGGGGGCACGGCTGCGGATGCGGGCCTGGCAGGCCAGGGGCGAGGTTGGTGCGCCCAGCACCCAGGACAGCTCCCGGGCCACCAGGTCCCGGCCCTGAAGGTCGGAGTCGGAACCCACCCAGACAGTGTTGGTGGCCGGGTCCGTCCGGATCACATATAGAGGTTCTGAGTGGGCCACGCCCAAGCCCTTCCGCTGGCCCACGGTGTGGCGCCAATAACCCAGGTGTCGACCCAGCAGGCGACCATCAAGGTGGCGAATTTCACCTTCCCCCCGCTGGGGATCTCGCCCCTCGGCCTCCAGGAAGGCGTCATAGCGGTCCTGAGTCACGAAGCAGATCTCCTGGCTTTCGGCCTTCTCGGCCAAGTGGAGCCCGAGTTCCTTTCCCACCTGGCGCACCTGGAGTTTGGTGAGGTGGGCGAGGGGGAAGAGGCTGCGGGCCAGGGTGGTCTGGGTGTGGTGGAAGAGGAAGTAGCTCTGGTCCTTGGAGGCATCAGCGGCCTTCAGCAGGTGCCAGAGTCCCTGGGCCTGGGAGATGGTGGCGTAGTGACCCGTAGCCACAAAGGGGGCCTTGAGTGATTCTGCTCTCTCAAGTAGTGAAGAGAATTTCAGGTGTTGGTTACACCAGATGCAAGGACTGGGGGTTTCACCCTTTAAGTAGCCCTGGATGAAGCCCTCGATGACCGTCTCCCGGAAGCGGGTTTCAAAATCCATGACGTAGTGAGGGAAACCGACCTCGTAGGCAACTCTACGGGCGTCCTGGAAATCGTCAAGGGTGCAGCATTTGGAATCGGAAGCTGAAATGCCCTTTTTATCGAATAGCTGCATGGAAACGCCCACCACGTCATAGCCGGCGCGGTGGAGCAGGGCGGCCATCACGGAGCTGTCGACCCCCCCGGACATGGCCGCCAGTACCCTATCCCCGGCTTGGAGGGTGGGATGCTGACGGAGGGGGGCCAGTGCCGCTTCAAGTAGGTCGGACATCAGGTCCTCAGCCGCTCAAGCCGGAAGAATGAAGCAGCCAGGAGCAGGACGAGGGGCGCCAGGACACCCCAATAGGCTGGTACCTCTGAGGCCCGAGCAGCCCCGCCGAAAAGTGTCTGCAGGCCCAGGAATACGAGACCAGCCACCAGACCCGCGCCCAGAGCCTGGCCGCGCCCCTGACGAGGGCCCGGGAAGGCGAAGGAGAGCATGGAGAGCACCAGGCAGGGGCCTGCCAGCCAGCCCAAGAGCCGACCCCACAGCATGTAGGAGCGTTCGGGGTCTGGAGCCCAGGCATGCCAGCGGAACAGGTCGAGGGTGGCGGTGTCTTCGGCCGTGGAGGAGGTACGCAGGGCCCGGGCAGGGAAGAGGCGTTCGGCGGCGGGCCCAGGGACCAGATTCAGTCCACCCCAGGCCAGGGCCTCCGAATGGGTGGCTCCGAGCTGCCAGTGCAGCAGAATGGGGGCCTCTTGCGGGGACTTCAGTGGAAACCCCCATCGCTGCCCAGTTTCCAGATGCCAGAGTACCCCGGTGGAGCCCAGATAGAGCCAAGGACGGGTGGGTCCAGGTTCAAGGGACCGGTGGAGAATTATTTGGTAAAGCACACGAGATTTGGCGTTGGCCACCGGAGAGACGGCCACCTGGAGGAGTAAAGTTCCCCCCAACACCAGGCCCCAGGCATAGCGACTGCTCCAGAGCCAACTGAGCAGGCTGACTCCGCCAGCCCGGAGAGCGAGCCACTCCCGATTGAGGGCTGCCTCCGAGAGGGCCAGAAGGCTGCCCAGCAGGAAGGCCATGGGCAGGGCAACAACCAGGAATGGAGGAAGATTCCATAACCAATATTGAATAAATACACCAAGATGGACACCGTTCTTCGAAAGATCTCCTGCGAGGCTGGCGTATTCCACAAGCAGGTCTAGCACCAACAAACTCCCCAGAGCCGAGGCCCAATTTCGCCACCAAGCGAGGGTCGCCCAGTGGCGCATGATCCCGTGCTGGGTGCCCTTGCCGTGAGCCCAGCAGAGGAAAGCGTCCAGGCCCTGTTGTAATCGCCCCACGGGTTTGGCCAGCAGGACCTGGACTGGAGCCGAGAAGAGGTTAAGCACCCCCCAACCTCGATTAGAGCGATGCGGACGGAGGCGCAGTTGCAAGAGAATCCAACCGGCCAGCAGGAAGGGAAGGGGCACCATCAATAGTGGATAGATGGATTGAATTTTTTCGCTCATCCACATGTTTTCAATGTACTTCATCACCAAATAGTAAATGATGATGATGCCCAGGCTCTTGATGATGGCACCCCCCTTGTAGAACCGGGGATGCCCGAAGCCCATGGCAATGCCCAGCAGGAGCAGGGCCGCTGCAGCCAGGGGCAGGGTGGTGCGCCGGCAAAGTTCCTGGGCCGCCTCGCGGTAGAGGTTCTTTGTTTCAGGGGTGGCACTCTCCAGGTCCCCTGGATGCATACTGATCCACAGAAGATTTGGAGAACTCTCGTAGCGTAACCGGGTGGGTGGCAGGAGTCGGGTTCCCGAGGGGATCCCGAAACGGAGCACCTGCTTTTCCTGGCTCAGGTGGATGACGCTGCCTGCGCCCATGGTCTGATACAAGGCTCCCTGGAGTCCAGCCAGATGAAGTTGCAGCTCACTGGAACCATCAGCCTTAGCCTCCAGTGCGTAAGTCATGCTGGAGGCAATGAGGTGCTGAACCCCCTGGGGTGTGGATTCCATGATGTGGATCTGCCCCTCGGGCGAGACCCAGAAGGCGGTGTTCGGTGCCCCCGGGGGGAACCAGGGAGGAGATCCTGGACGAAGGAAGCGGGCCTTGGCATCCTCGGCCATGCGTACCTTGAACTGCTGCTGAAGCCGAGCAGCGGCTGGAACCAGGACATGAGCATTGAGGGTGGCCAAAAGGACCAACCAGAAAGCCATCCGCAGCCAGGGCGCCGTCCAGGTCCTGCGACCAACCCCAAGCCCTTGGGCTGCCACCAGTTCAGATCCTTCCATCAACTGCTGTGTACCCATGAGCCCACCGAGAACCGCAGCCATGGGGAGGACCAGGCTTAGGTTTTCCGGCATGGAGGTCAGCAGCAGAGGCACCAACCAGACCAGGGGTGCGCCCTCGGAGAAGATCTCTTTGGAGATCATCACCATTTCAGAGGAGAGCAGCAGAAACCCATAGAACATCAGGGCCCCGAGGAAGGGGGTGGCCCAGCGCCGAAGCACGTATCGACTCAGAATGGATGACAAGGGCGGTCCTGGTTTAACTTTCGATAATGTATATTATGTAACCTTAAAGCAATGACTCCAAGTCGACCTGTTCCTCACAGAACCTTGGCGCCCAGGAGGTCGTGGATGTGGATGACGCCTGTCGGGACGCCCTGCAGGGTGGCGATCAGGAAGGTGATCTTCCGGGTTTCCATCAGTCCGGCCGCCTCAATCGCCAGGGTCTCTTCATCGATGGTGGCCGGGGACTTGGTCATGAGTTGGACGGCCGTGAGGGCCAGTGGGTTGGTCCTGTCCCGCTCCGCGCGTTCAAGACCGCGGCGGATATCCCCATCCGTCACCACCCCAACGAGGGTCTCGCCGTCCATGACGCTGGTCATGCCCAGGCGTCCACCGGTCATGGCCTTCAAGACCTGGGTAAGCGACGCGGAGGCCTCGACATGTGGCCATTGACGATGCATCAATACCTTAACTTTGGAAAGTTTAGCACCGAGACTTCCAGCAGGATGATTGAGGGCGAAGAGGTCCCGGGTGAAGCCCCGCCTTTCCATGAGGCAGCCGGCCAGCAGGTCACCCCAGACCATCTGGAGGGTCGTGCTGGCCATCGGGGCCAGGTCCAGGGGGCAACCTTCTCCGTGAGGAAGGGCGTAACCGAAAACCCAGTCCGCTGCCTGCGCCAGACTGCTCTCGTGTTTGGACGTGATGGCTGCCAGGGGGAGACCCATCCTCAGGAGGCTGGGCAGGAGCTTGACGAGTTCCTCGCTTTCACCGCTGTTGGACAAGGCGAGGATCGAATCCTCCGAAGTCACCATCCCCAGGTCGCCGTGCAAAGCCTCCGCTGGGTGGAGGAAGAAGCTGGGACAACCGGTGGAGGCCATGGTCGCCGCGATCTTCTGCGCCACAAGGCCTGACTTGCCCATGCCCGTGAGGACCACCCTTCCGCTTCTGCCGAGCACCATGCCGAGCCAGGTCTCGACCCGCGCCGTGGCCCAGGTTTCCCGCAATTCGCCGAGTCCGCCGAGGGCCGCATCCAGCACGGCATTTCCGACCGTCAGCGCGACTGTAGCCTGGTTCTCATCCTTCACTGTTTTGACTCCGATGGGGTAGCGAACAAGGTGTTCATGCTACCAGCCATTCTCCCCCTCTTCCCCCTGCCCCAGGTCGTGCTTTTCCCGCAGACCTTCCTACCTCTGTTCGTTTTTGAACCGAGGTACCAGGACATGACGGTGGAAGTTCTGAACTCGCATCAACACCTGATCATCTCGCTCATGCAGGAGACCCCGGAACCCGGCGGGCTCGGAGAGAGCAGCCCCATCTTCGAGGTGGGCTGCCTGGGCGAGATCGTCCGTGCCGAACCACTCACTGGCGGCCGCTGGCGCCTGCTGATCCAGGGCAAGCACGCAGTCCGAATTGTCGAGGAGCGTCCGGGGAAGGCCTTCCGCCAGGCTCTGCATGAGGTCCTCCCCTTCACGGACTCGGTGCTCTGGCCCGGACCCCATCGGCGTCGGCTCATGGACGCGCTCCAGGCTTTTGCCGAAGCGGAGGGGATCGAGGCCCAGGTGGCGGAGTTGCTGGACCTCCCCCTGGAAGATGCGGGACGCCTCAATACCCTGGCCATGGCCCTGGACTTCAAGCCCACGGAACGTCAGTTCCTCCTGGAAGCCCGGGATCTTGCGACACTGGCAGATCGGCTGCTCAAACTCCTCGAATTCGCCCAGGGCGGCCGTTACCTCGAAGGTCTGTGATCCGTTGAGGGCCCCCTGCCCGCTACACTGGCTCTGGCCCTGTAGCTCAGCGGTCAGAGCTGGCGGCTCATAACCGCTTGGTCGTGGGTTCGAACCCCACCGGGGCCACCATGGGAAGGCCTGGGCCTGCACGATGCGGCCCGGGCCTTCCTCCAGCAGCTTAGGGATCCTGAATGCAAGAGAAACACCTCATTAAGCATTTCGCCCCCAGCTGGTTCGCCGTGATCATGGGCACGGGCGGCCTGGCGAACATCCTCTTTCTTTGGGAAGGCCCAGGGTTTGGCGGGTGGCGTCCGAGCATGGCCGTGGCCGGCCTGGCTGATATTGGCTATTTTCTCGTGCTGGTTCCTTGGCTGCTGCGCTGGACCAACCATTTCGACTACGTGAGGCGCGATCTCTATCATCCGGTAGTCTCCAATTTCTTCGTCACCATGCCAGTGGCAACCGTCATCCTGGGGACAAATATCTGCCTCATCTGGAGCCACCACCTGGAGCCGCAGCTCACCTTCGCCCTGGCCCTCGCCTGCTGGTTCCTTTCTATTGTTGGTGTGGCCTTCTTCACCCTGTTCACAACCTTCCGGTTCATTGGGGCAGAGACCGCCCCGGCGCCCGAGCTGATGAACTTTTCCTGGATCATGGCTCCAATCGCCAACATGGCCCTCCTGCTCCTGGGGAACCCCGTGTTCGGAATGGCGGCTAAGCTCCGGCCGGAATGGGCTTTAACTATTTTCGTCGCCAATGCCGCCATGTTTGGCATAGGGTTTTCGCTCTTTCTGTTCGTTGGGGCCATCATTTTCGTCCGGTTGGCTCAGCACCCGCTGCCCCCTGCGGAAACAACGCCGACCTTCGGCATCTTTCTCAGTGCGGCGGGCCTGGCCATCAGCTGTCTCATCGACCTGGGCCCCGCGGCCAGGAGCCTCGGCCTGGTGGCCGACACTGGCCTCTTCTCCATCGGGGCCGTGTTTCTCTGGGGCTTCGGCATGTGGATTTTGGCCATCATCCTGGTGATTTGCCTCTACCAGGCCCGCCGCGGAGGGTTCCAGTTCAGCCTCGGGTGGTGGGCCTTCGTCTTCCCCCTGGCGGCCTACACCATCGGCAGCCAGAAGATCGCCCTGCGGTTCCCCTCCCTGTTGACTCGGGGCTACGCCCAGGCCCTGACAGTCCTTCTGGTTTTGCTATGGGCCTACATCCTGTTCAACACGCTCCGGGGCGTGGCACGGGGCACGCTTTTCGTCGGGAAGCCCCTGTCGGAAGGTGAGATGGGATCGGCCTAGCGCGGCCAGCCCTGGGCGCTCACACGGGCAGTGGAACTAGACGATCCACTTCCTCAGCTCGCCTTCGGCAAAGATCAGATGGGTCAGCATGGCTTCAGAGGCCTTGATGGGCTCCCGATCCCGGATGGCGTCAAAAATGTCGGAATGCTGGTCAATGATCTTCTGGGCATTGTCCGCATTGTCGTGGTAGAGCTGGCGCCGGGCCACAGAGTTGGCCTTGGAGAACTCTTCAGAGACAGTCTTGAAGAGCTTGTTGAGGAGGCTATTGTGAGTGGCCTCGGCCACGGCGTAGTGGAAGGCAGCGTCGAACTCCTCACCCTTTTCCGGGTCAAGGACATTGAGGCGCTCCCGCATGGCCTCGAGGGTGGATTCGATCTGGTCCAGTTCCTCCTGGGTTGCCCGGTCGGCGGCCAGACGGGCATTGGCGGTCTCGAAGATGCGCCGCATCTCGAACATGTCCAGGAGGGAACTCCGCTCAACGGCTAGGAACATGGCCAGGGGCCGAATGATGTCGTCGGCACCCGTGCGGCGGACGAAGGTGCCCTCTCCGGGACGGATGTCAATCACGCCAAGCATCTCCAGGGTCCGGATGGCCTCTCGAACCGAGGCCCGGCTGACTTGAAATTGATCGGCAAGCTCACGTTCTGCCAGCAGTTTGTCCCCAGGCTTCAGTCGCCCATCCGTGATGAGTTGCTTGATCTGCTCCACGATCTCCTCGTAGAGGCGTTTGGTTTTAATCGGTGTAAAGTCCATGGGATCACTTCATGAAGAATGTAGGGGGCGGAAAACACACTTTGAGAAAGTGTGACGAAAAAAAGTCTTTTTCATGTTGGTCTGACCACTAGACCCATTGTAACCTGCGCACAGGCTCTTTTCCAAAACACTACCGATCTATCGTCTACCACCCCCCCCTTAAGGAGGCTGCATGACCCCCTGGACTCAAGTCTATTCCCCCGTCATGGGGAATATCTTCCTCTCCGCACTGGTGGCCGCTTTGCCGGTCTTCGTGCTGCTGGGCTTCCTCGCCAAACATGTGAAGGCCCACTACTCGGCCCTCCTTGGCCTCGTCACCTGTTTACTGGTGGCCATCCTCATCTACAAGATGCCGGCCGGCATGGCTGGCATGGCCGCCGTGCATGGCGCACTCTTCGGCCTCCTGCCCATCGGCTGGATCGTGCTGAACGCGATTTTCATCTATGACATCACGGTGAAGTCCGGCGATTTCGAGGTCGTGAAGCACTCCATCGCCGGGTTGGCCGCCGATCGCCGCATCCAGGCCCTGCTCATCGCCTTCAGCTTCGGCGCCTTCATTGAGGGTGCAGCTGGCTTCGGCACGCCCGTGGCCATTTCGGCTGCCATGCTCATCGGCCTCGGCTTCCGTCCCCTGCAGGCCGCCGGTCTGGCGCTCATCGGCAACACGGCCCCCGTGGCCTATGGTGCCCTGGGCAGCCCCCTCATCGCCCTGGCGGGTGTGACGGGTCTCGACCTGAACCTCCTCAGCGCCGCTGCGGGCCGCATCCTGCCCATCTTCTCCCTCATTGTGCCGTTCTGGATCATCTGGACCATGGCCGGTCGCAAAGCCATGCTGGAAGTCTGGCCCGCTTGCCTGGTGGCCGGTGGCAGCTTCGCCATCACCCAGTTTCTCGTGAGCAATTTCCACGGCCCCTGGCTCGTGGACATCATCGGCGCCATCGTCTCCATGGTGGCCCTGGTGCTCTTCCTGAAGGTCTGGCAGCCCAAGACCCTCTGGCGTTATGAGCACGAGCGCGAAGACGCCCATGCCGTCAAGGTCGAGCAGACCACCGGCAAGATCGTTAAGGCTTGGATGCCCTGGGTGTTCCTGTCCCTCTTCGTGTTCGCCTGGGGCACCCCTCAGGTCAAGACCTTCCTGAACGGCGGCACCAAGACCGCGCCCAATTTCCTGAGCGGCTACACGGTCAAGAACTTCGAGATCCCCCTGCTCCACAAGAACGTCATCAAGGTTCCCCCTGTTGTGGCCAAGCCTTCCGCCGAAGCCGCTGTCTGGACCTTCAACTGGCTCTCCCTCACGGGCACCAGCCTGCTCCTGGCCGGCATTTGCAGTGGCCTGCTGGTGGGCTTCGGTCCCATGGAGTTGCTCAAGATCTTCGGCAAAACCGTCAATCGCGTGAAGATCTCCCTGCTCACCATCGCGGCCATGCTGGGCCTGGGCTTCGTGTCCAAGTCCGCAGGTCTGGACGCCACCATGGGTCTTGCCTTCGCCAGCACCGGCGCGCTCTTCCCCTTCTTCAGCGCCATGCTGGGCTGGTTGGGCGTGGCCCTCACCGGCAGTGACACCTCCGCCAACGTCCTCTTCGGCGGCCTCCAGAAGATCACCGCCCAGCAGTTGGGCCTGAACCCGATCCTCACCGCCGCTGCCAACACCACAGGCGGTGTCATGGGCAAGATGATCGACGCCCAGAGCCTCGTGGTGGCCTCCGTGGCCACCAATCAGCAGGGCGAGGAGGGCACCATCCTCCGCTACGTCTTCTTCCACAGCCTGGCCCTGGCCTCCTTGGTAGGCGTCGTGATCTTCCTCTACGCGAAGGTCCTGCCCGCTAACTGGATGCCCACCCAGCCTCCCGCGGCTCCCGCCGTGGTCGCGACCGTGCCAGCCCCTGCTGTGCCCGCTGCCCCTGCCCTGCCCGCTCCCGTTCCTGCCAAGAAGTAGCACAGGCGGATTCTCGACGAACGACCCGAGTCCCGCCAACACGCACCGCGTTGGCGGGACTTTTTTAACGCCCCCATCTTCCCGGGGGAAGGAGGAGGTTTCTCATGACCACAGCCACTGCCGCCAACTTAAGAGATGCCCTAGCCGCCATCGTCGGACCCGAGCGCGTGCTTGACCGGCCCGTCGACCTCATCGCTTTCGCCTCGGATGCGAGCTTCTACCGCCTCATCCCCAAAGCAGTGGTCTTCGCAGGCAGCATCGACGAAGTTCGAGGGCTGTTCCGACTCAGCCAGGAGCAGAAGGTCCCCATGACCTTCCGGGCGTCGGGCACCAGTCTCTCGGGCCAGTCCGTGTCTGACGGCATCCTGGTGGAAGTGGCCCGCAACTGGCGCGGCATCCAGGTGCTAGAGGGCGGCGCCAAGGTCAAGGTCCAGCCCGGTGTCCTGGGTGTCCATGTGAACCACGCCCTCAAATTCTTCAAGGCCAAGATGGGCCCTGATCCTGCCTCCATCAATACCTGCACCGTGGGCGGCATCCTCTCCAACAACTCCAGTGGCATGTGCTGCGGTGTGACTCAGAACGCCTATCACACGCTGGAGTCCCTGACCTTCCTGCTCCCCTCCGGCACCGTCATCGATACAGGGGCCCCGGGTGCCGATGAGCGCTTCCGCCAGATGGAACCGGCGCTGGCCGAAGGCCTGCTGAAGCTCAAGGCCGACCTGTTGGCCAACCCGGCCTTGGCCCAGCGCATCCGCTCCAAGTACAAGACCAAGAACACCACGGGCTACTCCCTCAACGCCTTCATGGACTTCGACAAGCCCGTGGAGATCTTCCGCAACCTGCTGGTGGGCTCTGAGGGCACCCTGGCCTTCATCGCTGAGGCGGTGCTGAAGACCGTTCCGGACCTGCCGGTGAAGGTCACGGCCTTCCTGCTCTTCCCCGACCTGCACGCGGCCTGTGCAGCCATCATCCCGCTGCGAGACGCGGGTGCCGCAGCCCTGGAGCTGCTGGACCGCGCTTCCCTGCGCTCCGTGGAGAATCAGCCCGGCACCCCCACCAACATCAAGACCATGCCCGAGGGTGCAGCCGCCCTGCTGGTGGAGTTCCATGGCCGGGACGAATCCGACCGCGCCGACCTGGAGCGCACCGCCCTAAGCGTGGCTTCGGGCCTCCAGCTCATGGAGCCCGCCCGCTTCACCCACGACCCCGTGGAGCAGGCCCTCATGTGGAAGATCCGCTCGGGCACCTTCCCCTCCGTGGGTGCGGTGCGCAAGCGGGGGACCACGGTGCTCATCGAGGACGTGGCCTTCCCCATTGAGAGTCTGGCGGACGCCGCCGTGGACCTCACCAAGCTCTTCGCCAAGCACGGCTATGACGAGGCCATCATCTTCGGCCACGCCAAGGATGGCAATCTCCACTTCGTCATCACCCAGTCCTTCAACGACCAGGCCGCCGTGGACCGCTACGCGCGCCTCATCGATGACGTGGTGGAACTGGTGGTCAAGAAGTACGACGGCGCCCTCAAGGCCGAGCACGGCACGGGCCGCAACATGGCGCCCTTCGTGGAGGCCGAGTGGGGCCCCGAGGCCAAGGCCGTGATGGAGCAGTTAAAGGACTTGGTGGATCCCATGCGCCTGCTGAACCCGGGTGTCATCCTCAATGCCGATCCCAAGTGCCACCTGTCGGACCTCAAGCCCATGCCCGGCGTGGAAGAGGAAGTCGACAAGTGCATCGAGTGCGGCTACTGCGAGCCCAAGTGCCCCAGCCGCGAGCTGACGCTCACCCCCCGTCAGCGCATCGTCGTGCGCCGAGAGATCTCCCGCCTGACCGAAAACCGTGAGAACCCGGCCCTGCTGGCATCGCTTCAGGAGTCCTTCCAATACATGGCGGTGGACACCTGCGCCGCGGACGGCCTCTGCGCCACGGCCTGTCCCGTCAGCATCGACACCGGCCAGCTCACCAAGCGCTTCCGCCGCGCCAGCCACAGCCGCCGCGCGCAGAAGATCGCCCTCTCCGTGGCCCGGAATTACGGCAGCATCGAACCCGTCATGCGCGTGGCCCTGCGAGCCGGCCACCTAGTCCAAAACATCTTTGGCCCCAAGATCCTCACCGTCCTCACCAAAGCCGTGAAATCCATCGGCACGGGGCACGAGTGGAGCCCTGAAATGCCCAAGGCCGCCAAGGCCCCCCTGCCCATCACCAATAAGGAAGAAGCCCAGGCCATCTACTTCCCCGCCTGCATCTCCCGCATGATGGGCCACCTGCCGGGCGAGCCCACCGATCAGAGTCTGGTGGAGGTCCTGGTGAAGCTGGCCAAGCGCGCTGGCGTGCCGGTGCACATCCCCCTGGACGTCGAGGGCACCTGCTGTGGTGTGCCCTTCAGCTCCAAGGGCTTTGACGAGGCCCATCGTTTCATGATCAACCGGGCCATCGAGAAGTTCTGGGAGTGGAGCCAGCAGGGTCGGCTCTCCATCGTCATCGACACCAGCCCGTGCACCTACGGCGTGCTCAGCAGCCGCGGCTACCTCACGCCCGAGAACCAGGCCTGCTTCGACAAGCTGAAGATTGTCGACAGCACCACCTTTGCCAATGATGTACTGCTGCCCCGGCTCAAGGTCAGCCAGAAGGTAGGCTCGGTGGTCCTCCACCCGGTGTGCTCCGTCACCAAGATGAACCTGCTGCCCAAGCTCGAAGGTGTCGCCAATGCCTGCGCGGACAACGTCGTGGTGCCTCGCGATGCGGGCTGCTGCGGCTTCGCCGGAGACCGGGGCTTCATGCTGCCAGAACTGACGGCTTCCGCCACCAAGCACGAGGCTCGCGAAGTGCAGAGCCAGTCCTTCGACGGCTATTTCTCCAGCAGCCGCACCTGCGAAGTGGGTCTGACCCGCTCAACGGGCCAGGTCTACCGCAGCTTCCTCTACCTTCTCGAAGCCTCCACCCGATAGGAGTCACGATATGAGCCACTCATTTGAGTCCTTTAAAACGAGGGCCGAGGCGGTCAGCGCCGAGGTCCACCGATTCGGGACACAAGAGGAGGCGACAGCCTTCCTCCTGAGCTTCCTTCAGGAGGAGGGTGTGTCCCCCCAGGAAGGTGCTGTCTGCGCGGCGGGCACCTTCCTGGACGGGCCCCGAAAAGATGACCTCAAGGTCAAGGTACCAGGCCTCAGCTTCGAGGTAAGCCAGGCCGCCTCGGCCAGTTCCAAGGTGGGCATTAGCCAGTTGGACTGGGGCATCGCTGCCACGGGCACCCTGGTACAGGACGCCAGCGCCGTGGACAAGCGCCTGGTCTCCACCCTGCCTCCCATCCATGTGGCCCTGCTGGGCACGGACCGCATCCTGGCAGATATGAACTCGGTGCTGGAACACCTCCGCCCGCAGGAGCTCAACTACATCTCCTGCATCACCGGTCCAAGCCGGACCGCCGACATTGAGCGGGTGCTCACCATCGGCGTGCACGGCCCCGAGCGGCTCATCATCGTCGTCGTCGACGACCTCCAGCAGGTGATGGCATGACCACCCAGTTCAAGGATTCCATCGAGACCGCCCTCCACAATCCCAATCTCACCGGGGCCCTGGGTCGATTCTCTGAGGCCTACCGGGTCAGCCGTGCCAAGGCCTATGAGGGCATCGACTTCGAGACCGTCCGGGACGAGATCGTGGCCGCCAAGGCCGATGCCTCGTCCCGGTTCGAGGAACTGGCCCAGCAATTCAAACAGAATGCCGAGGCTCGCGGCGCCAAGGTCTTCCGCACCTCGGACCCCGAGCAGGTGAAGCAGTACATCCTTGATCTCGCCCGGGAGCAGGGCGTGCAGCGGGTGGTCAAGTCCAAGTCCATGGCCTCTGAGGAGATCCACCTGAACAAGGCCTTTGAGAAGGCCGGCATCGAGGTGGACGAGACCGACCTTGGCGAGTGGATCATCCAGTTGGCCCACCAGACCCCTTCGCACATGGTGATGCCCGCCATCCACATGACCAAGGAGGAGGTCGCCACGGTCTTCAGCCAGGAAGTGGAAGAGGGCCAGATGCCCGACATCCCCAAGCTGGTGAAGTTCGCCCGCGCCAAGCTGCGCCCCAAGTTCCTCCAGGCCGACATGGGCATCACTGGTGCCAACATCGCCGTGGCCGAGTCCGGCACCCTGGTGATCGTCACCAATGAAGGCAATGCCCGGCTGGTCTCCACCCTGCCCAGGATCCACGTGGCCATCGTGGGCATCGAGAAGCTGGTGGCCCAGGTCAAGGACATCACACCCATCCTCACGGCCCTGCCCCGTAGCGCCACCGGGCAGCTGCTCACCAGCTACGTCTCCATGATCTCCGGGCAGGTCCCCAACACCGATGGCTCCCCCAAGCAGCTCCACATCATCCTCATGGACAACCACCGCTCGGACATGGCCAAGGATCCGATGTTCAAGGAGGCGCTGCAGTGCATCCGCTGCGCCACCTGCCTGAACGTCTGCCCGGTGTTCCGCCTGGTGGGCGGCCACGTCTTCGGCAAGACCTACACCGGCGGCATCGGCACCATCCTCACGGCCTGGTTCGACGAGCTGAAGAAGGCCGATGATATCCAGGGGCTCTGCATCCAATGCGGCACCTGCGTGCCCATGTGCCCCGGCAAGATCGACATTCCCAAACTCATCCTCGAGCTGCGCCGCCGAATCGTGGTGGAAAAGGGCCAGTCCATGGGCATGAAGGCCATCTATGCGGTGGTCAACAATCGGCGCCTCTTCCACTCCATGCTGCGGGTGGCCGCCGTCACGCAAAAGCCCTTCAAGCAGGGTCGTTTCATCCGCCACCTGCCCCTCTTCCTGTCAGACATGACTGAGTTCCGCAGCCTGCCTGCCGTGGCCCCCCGGCCCCTGCGCGACACCATCAAGGAGATCGAGCAGCCGAAGAGCCCCGAAAAGGTGGCCTTCTATGCCGGCTGCCTCATCGACTTCTGCTACCCGGAAATGGGCGAATCCCTGGTGAAGATCCTCAACAAGGCTGGCATCGAGGTGATCTTCCCCGACGAGCAGACCTGCTGCGGCGCCCCGGCCCGCTACAACGGCGCCTACGAGGTGGCCGGCCAGAATGCCCGGGACAACCTCAAGGCCCTGCTGGCCACGGACGTGAAGCATGTGGTCTCCGCCTGCCCCACCTGCACCGTGGCCCTGAAGCACGACTTCATCGAGACCTTCAAGAGCCTCGGTGAATCCGATGCCATGGCCCAGGCCGAGGAGCTCTCCGCCAAGGCTATCGACTTCGCCACCCTGGTGAAGAAGCTGGTGGACGAGGGCCGCCTCACCCTGAAGGAGGGCGAGACCCTGGAGAAGATCACCTACCACGACTCCTGCCACCTGAAGCGGACCCTGAAGGCCTCACAGCCGCCCCGGGACCTGCTCCAGCAGGCTGGCCATGAGCTCAGCGAGATGTACGAGTGTGATACCTGCTGCGGCATGGCCGGATCTTACTCCCTCAAGCTCCCGGAGATCTCCGCCCCCATCCTTGAGCGCAAGCTGAAGTTCATCAAGGAAACTGGTGCCACCAAGGTGGTCATGGACTGCCCCGGCTGCGTCATGCAGATCCGCGGCGGCCTGGACAAGGAGGGCTCCCCCATCCACGCCGAGCACACCGTCGAGACCCTGGCCAACCGGTTCAAGTAGTGCCCGGGTACAGGCCCAAAAGGAAATGGTTCACCACCAAAGCACCAAGACACCAAGAAAGCAGTCAGTTCTTGGCGTCTAGGTGCCTTGGTGGTGATCAGTTGTCTTTAATCCAAACCTGTAGCTACAGCAATGGCCTTGACCTGCGGGGCCCCCAGGGGCAGCCTTCAGGGTGATCCTTCCGGTTCAGCAGCACCTGCCAGGAGACGCGACGTGAAAAAGGTTTACTTCTATGGCACCTGTCTGGTGGATCTCTTCTTCCCGGATGCAGGCATGGCGGGTATCCAGCTGCTCCGGCAGGCGGGCCTGGAGGTGGTTTTTCCGGAGGGGCAGACCTGTTGCGGTCAGCCCGCCTACAACTGCGGCTACTGGGAGGAGGCCCGGGCCGTGGCTCGTGCCCAGGTGGCCCTCTTCCCCGATGACCTGCCTGTGATCCTGCCCTCGGGCAGCTGCGCCGGCATGATGAAGGTGCACTACCCCGAGCTCTTCCATGGTGAGCCCGATGAGTCACAGGTGCGGGCCTTCAGCGGCCGGGTCTATGAGCTGACCCAGTTCCTGGTGGACGTCCTGCACGTGCAGCTCAAGGACCTGGGCGCCCCCGTGAAGGTCACCTGGCATAGCTCCTGTCATGCGCTGCGGGACCTGGGACTCAAAGGCGAACCACAATCCCTGCTGGGTCAGCTGGAGAACGTGGAGGTGGCGCCTCTGGCCCGGGAATACGAGTGCTGCGGCTTCGGCGGAACCTTCTCTGTGCGCCAACCGGAGATCTCGGGGGCCATGGTCTGCGACAAGTCTGCGGATGCCGAGGCCACCGGCGCCTCCGTGCTGCTTTCGACCGACGGCGGCTGCCTCCTCAACGTGAACGGCGCCCTGGAAGCCAAGCAGAGCCAACTGCGGGTCCAGCACATCGCCGAGTTCCTGTGGGAGCGCACCCATGCACGCTGATACGGACATCCTGTTCCGCGACTCTGCCTCCCAGGCCCTCCTCGATCCCCAGCTCCGTGCCAACTTCCGCCGGGCCATGGATGGCCTCATGGCCAAGCGCAAAGCCCAGTTCCCAGATCCCCAGGATCTCCAGGAACTGCGTGAGCTCAGCACCGCCATCCGCTCCCGCAGCCTCCTGAACCTGCCGACCCTGCTGGAGCAGCTGGAGACCAACCTCACCAGGAATGGCATCCAGGTCCACTGGGCCGAGACCTGCGATGAGGCCAACCAGCTCATCTTGGGCCTCCTCCAGGCCCGGGGTGCCAAGACCCTGGTCAAGGGCAAGAGCATGGTCTCCGAGGAGATGCACCTCAACGCGTTCCTGGAAGCTCACGGCATCGAGGCCCTGGAATCTGACCTGGGTGAATACATCATCCAGCTCGATGACGAGACGCCGAGCCACATCATCATGCCGGCCATCCACAAGAACAAGGACCAGATCGCCCGGCAGTTCAGCCAGAAGATCAAGGACGCCAAATATACCGAGGACGTGGACGAACTCACCGCCATGGCCCGCAAGGTGCTGCGCCAGAAGTTCCTGGACGCGGATGCAGGGATCTCCGGCGTGAACTTCGCCGTGGCGGAGACCGGAACCCTCTGCCTGGTGGAAAACGAAGGGAACGGCCGCATGAGCACCCACGTGCCGCCCCTCCACATCGCCGTCATGGGCCTGGAGAAGGTGGTGGCCAACCTGGAGGAGGTGGCACCGCTCTATGCCATCCTCACGCGTTCCGCCACGGGTCAGGCTGTCAGCACCTACTTCAACCTCATCACAGGCCCCCGGGGCGAAGGGGAGCTGGATGGCCCCCAGGAAGTGCATCTGGTCATCCTCGACAACGGGCGCTCCCGCATCTATGCCGATCCTCAGCTCCAGGCCACCCTGCGCTGCATCCGCTGCGGTGCCTGCATGAACCACTGCCCCGTCTACACCCGGGTGGGCGGCCACGCCTATGAGGCCGTCTATCCGGGCCCCATCGGGAAGATTCTCACCCCCCAGATGGAGGGCGTCGGCGTCCGCCACGACCTGCTCCACGGCTCCAGCCTCTGCGGCGCCTGCTCGGAGGTCTGCCCCGTGCAGATCCCCATCCCCGACATCATCGTGCGCCTGCGCCGTGAGGCTACCCACACGGTTGCCACCTCCTCGGTGATGGGCAAGGGCAGCGGGCGGACCAGCACCGAGGATTGGGCGTGGCGGATTTGGGCTGGCGTGTTGAAACGCCCCGCGCTCTACCGCCTGGCCACTTGGTTCGCCACCCGCTTCGGCCGGGCCCTGCCCGGCAGTGCGCCGCTCCTAAAACATTGGACCGCCCACCGCACCAAGCCCGTGCCCGCCAAACGCTCCCTGAGCGAGCGCATCCGCGCCGAAGGAGGCCCTTATGTCTAGCCGATCGGCCATCCTCGAACGCCTCCGCGCCACCGCGGGCGGCGGTCCCCTGCCCACCCTGAATCCCGCTGTCATGGAGCGCCGCCATTGGTCCGCCCCCGAGCGGGTGGTGCGCCTGCGCAAGGGCATGGAGGCGGTCCACACCGAGTTCCTCGAGGCCAAGCCCGCCACCTGGCCCGACGTGGTCCGGACCTTCTGTGAGAGCGAGGGCCTGAAGAACCTCCTGCTGGGCCCCACCAGCGAAGCGGGCGGGGCCCTTGCCGCCACCTGGGCCCCCGGCGGCACGCAGTTGGTGGCCTACGACCGGCCCGTGGAGGCCTTCAAGACCGAGCTCTTCACCAGCATCGAGGCTGGCTTCACGGGCACCGTGGGCGGCATCGCCGAGACCGGCGGGCTCCTGCTCATGCCCGGCCCCCAGGAACCGCGCCTGCTCTCCCTGGTACCCCCCATCCACCTTGCCCTGCTGCGCGCTTCCACCATCCAGGACTCTTTCTGGTCCGCCGTGCAGGCACTGGGCTGGACCCGCAGCCTGCCTCCCAATGCCCTCATGATCTCCGGCCCCAGCAAGACCGCCGACATCGAGCAGACCCTGGCCTACGGCGTTCACGGCCCGAAGCGCCTGGTCGTGGTGCTCGTGGACGATCTCACGTAGACGCAAGCCCACCCCCGCGGTAGACTGATTTTTCGTGGCTGGGTAGCTCAGCTGGTTAGAGCAGCGGTCTCATAATCCGCAGGTCGGCGGTTCGAGTCCGCCTCCAGCCACCAACGAAACGGGGCCCATCGGGCCCCTTTTCGTTGGTGGATTGGAGGAGGCCCTCTCGAACCGCCGAGAAGCAGTGGCGGCCAGGTAGCTTGCAGCGAGCAAGGCCCCAGTGGGGCCTGCGCAGCGCCCGCAAGCGTGGCCAGCCACGCGCCGGTTCGAGTCCGCCGCTGGTTGCTGCCGACCAGCCCCGACCTAGCCCGTCGATTCAGCCGACCCCGGAGTTACAACCGCAAGACTCGCGCGTATTTGGTCCCACTCTGTAAAAATCAGGAGGCGGTGAACCATGAGGCATTCCCCGATTTCCTTGCCACTGATGGTGGGAGCGCTCCTGGCCATGGGCTGCGTGCGAATTCCGGAAAACATCAAGCCGGTCGGCTCCTTTGAAAGTTGTCAAGCGACACGAAAGTTGACCCACCCAACGACACGAATATTGACCCCCTTGGTATGTGAGCCGGTGGGGTGCCTGGAGCGAAGGCCGTAGGCCGAAGCGGAAGGCACCCCACCGGGGCGCGGCCTAGGTAGCCGCTCGCACCGTGGCCGGGACGATCCCGGCTCGGCGCTTCTCTCGCAGGCGATAACTCTCGCCCTTGATGGTGATGACATGGCTGTGGTGCAGGAGCCGGTCGAGGATTGCCGTGGCCAGGATGGTGTCCCCGAACACCTCGCCCCAGGCGCCTACGGGTTGGTTGCTCGTGTCCCGCCGGTTGGCGTGCGTGAACTGACCGGAGGCAACCGGTAGGCTCATGGGTTCTGGGAGGAAGCCCGTGGGGAAGAGGAATACCGATCCGTTGCCGGAGGAAGTAGACAGGCTCGGACTGGAGGTCCAGGGTTGGCGGCGGACCAAGACCGGGCCTGGGGCGCCGATGCCGAACGAGATCTGGGATGCCGCAGTGGGTCTGGCGCGTGAATTCGGTGTCTGCCGTATCGCCAGGGCCACCGGGCTCGACTACGTTCGGTTGCGGAAGAAGCTTGAGCAGCGAGCGGGACCGGCGCCTGCCGCCGGTCCAACATTCGTGGATGTTCCGATCGAAATGGTGGCGCCTGGGGTAGCCAGCGATGTGGGGGGGAATCCAGGCGGCCCTGACCGGGGCAACCCAGGGGCAATCATCGAGGTGGCGGGCCCGGACGGGTCCCGGATGCGGATCCAGCTGGGCGCGGGCAGCCTGGACGCGGCCGGGATCATCGCTGCCTTCCTCGGGAGGCTCCGTTGATCCAGGTCACGGCGCAGATGCGCGTGTTGGTGGCCGTGGAACCGGTGGATTTCCGCCGTGGCATCGATGGGCTGGCCCAGGCCTGCCGGGAGCAGCTCAGCGCGGATCCCTTCTCCGGCACCCTGTTCGTGTTCCGCAGCCGGGATGGTCGTTCCATCAAGGTCCTTTGCCACGATGGAGGGGGTTTCTGGTTGTGTCAGAAACGACTCAGCCAGGGCCGCTTCCGCTGGTGGCCCCGGCACCCGCAGGACGCTTCGGTTCGTCTGCTGGCGCACGAACTGCAGGTGCTGATCTGCGGAGGCGATCCCGGCGGGATCCGGGTCCCTGGGGCTTGGCGTCCGGTGGGATGACGCACGTACCGGAAAAGAAAACCGCGATTTACAAATGATTCCCTGTACTTTCACGATCGGCCCTCGCACAGTCAGAGTATGGGACGCTCGAAACCGAAGAAAACCAAGGCCGGAACGCCCGCCGACAAGGCGGCGTTGGGCGTTGGTTTCGAGGACCGCTTCAAGAACATGACCCACGAGGAGGTGGTGGCCTTCCTTGACCGCATCGAGGCGGTGGCGTTGCCCGCAGACACGCAGACCGTCAGGAACATGGCCGCCACGATCCGTTGCCTGACCGAGGCACTTCAATCCAAGGGGATCTCCCTCGACCGGGTGCGTGACATCGCCTTCGGCGGCATCACGGAGAAGACCCGAAAGGTCTGCCCACCCAAGGAACCAAGTCCCAAGGGCAGCACCAAACCCAAGGAACCCAAACCCGGGCATGGCCCGAAGGGTTCCAAGGCGTTCCCCTCCGCCGAAAAGGTGCAGGTTCCGCACGAAACCCTCAAGTCCGGCGACTGCTGCCCCGAGTGCCCCAAGGGTCGGCTCTACCCCCATGGCCGGCCCGCGGTGATGGTCCGTTTCGTAGGGATGGCGCCGCTGGAGGCCAAGGTTTTCGAACGGGAAGTGCTACGCTGCCACGGCTGCGGTGAGGTCTACAAGGCGGCAGCCCCGAATGGGGTCGGCCCGCTGAAGTATGACGAGACGGTCCCGGCCATGGCGGCCCTGTTCCGGTTCGGTGCCGGCTTCCCCTTTCATCGCTTCGCCCGGTTCCAGGAAACCCTGGGTGTCCCGCTGCCGGCCTCGACCCTGCACGACCTGGTGACCAAGGCTTCCTGGCTGCTGGACCCCGCCCTGGAAGCCCTGATGCAGTACGCGGCCCAGGCCGAATTGATCCACCAGGACGACACCGTCATGAAGATCCTGGACCGCCCTGACCTGCTGATGCGCGGCAAGAAGGAGCGCAAGGGCATCTACACCACCGGCCTGATCGCCAAGTCCGGCGCCAACCGGGTGGCCCTGTTCATCACCGGTTTTCAGCACGCCGGAGAAAATCTGGCCGACCTTCTCAAACAACGGATGGCCGGCTTGGCCAAGCCGGTCCAGGTCTGTGATGCCCTGGCCGCCAACAAGGCCGGAGTAATGGACACGATCGTGGCCCACTGCCTAGAGCGTGTCGTCACGAGATATGTTGTAATGGTAGCCACGGAGGCCACCATTGACCAAGCCGACGACCGAAGCCTTTCGACGCCATGATCTTTGTGATGCTCACTGGTCTCTGATCGAACCACATCTGCCTGGACAAGCTGGCCAGTGGGGTGGCGTTGCC
>Ga0118677_10000411_pt1 | contig 93555 bp, 67 predicted proteins | sample AliMusrvi5mmetaG_FD_86154 | JGI IMG/M metagenome (GOLD analysis project Ga0118677, IMG submission 86154) | reverse complement strand
CTGTGATGGAATTAGTCCCAGCACCTGAAGTGATAGTCCCTCCCGTGGAGAGCAACCACGTATACCCTGTATTACCAGGCTCTGTCGTATATACATGTCCTGCTGTGCCTGCACATGCTGCCGTATCACCCGTTATTGTCGGAACCGGCAGAGGACTTACTGTTACTGGATAACTGGCCGGCGAGGGCTGGCATCCTCCTGCGGAGTTTGCATAACTGACACCAACAGATTGTGCACCTGCAGTATTCCAGGTCACTGCTATAGAGTTGGTACCGGCTCCGGAAACAATAGAGCCACCGGCAGAGATATTCCACACATAACCATTAAATCCAGGCTGAGTCGAATAAACATTACCCGTAGATCCTATGCATGCTGTGGCAGGACCAGTGATAGTCGCTGCAGCCCCTGCATTTACATGAACAGTATAGACGGCAGGATTGGCAGCAGTACATCCGTTCTGGTTTGTGTAAACCACACTGACCGTTTGCGTGCCTGCAGTATTCCATGTCACGGTTACACAATTATCAGTTGACGTACCGCCCGAAGTGATAATTCCTCCGGAAGAAACTGTCCACACATAAGAGGCCATACCAGGCTCGGTACAGTATACATGACCTGATGAAGGAGCACAAACACTATTGTCTCCTGCCAGTGAAGGTAGCGGTAGCGGAAGGCTTCCAAGGACTCCGGTAGCTGTACTGCTCGTACCCACATTGTCGGTGACAGTAACACTATAAGTACCCGGGTGCCCCGTGAGAGTCTGACCAATATAGCCGTTATCCCACTGGTAGAGGTATGGAGGCGTGCCGCCTGAAACATTTGCCGTGATCGTCCCGGTGGACAGACCGGCACATGCCGGGGATGGCGTGAGCGTCACATTCATTCCGCCAAGGATGAAGGTTGCGATATCATCGTCAGGATTAAATTCAGTCGGATTGACATTCACGATCCGTCCCACAATCGTTGTAGGATTGGCAACAACAGCCCATGACATAGGCGGCATGACCACGTTGCTCTGCGGGTTGATTGAGAAGTTATATCCCGGTGCACCAATGGGTATTGTATCTCCTGCGCTATCGATATAGAAGTACAACAAGGTGCCTGTGCAAGCCAAATCCCCGTCATTGCCAATGGTCGCGTTAATGTTGATATAATTACCAATTGACTTTGAAGGATTCGAAGGAGTTTGAGGATAGGATGCTGAGAAGACCTGGAAATAAGGATTACACGACTGACCTACAATCACTGCCCGGGTAGCTTGGTTGTTTAAATAGTTGCCTTCCGGAATGGTGTTGCCATAATTGATGATGGCCCTTACCACATGTGCTCCCGGAATGTTGCTCGACCATTTGTTCGGAATTGCAACCGAGTTGTGATCGCCGGTAGCCAATCCAGGCACCATGACATCGGAAAGCGGCACTTCATCCACCAGTACTCTCAGATCCATCATATCATTCACATCTGAATTCCCGATATTTTCATAGGAAATGATCAGTGAATCAAGTGCGTTAACCTGAGGATTCAATGGCATCGGATTAATGAACTGGGACAGCACACGCATGTCAACTCCATTCGTGACGGTCACCTGTTCAACCAGGACATTATTCGTCTCATCACACTCCGGATAATCATTATTTGGATCGGCCGTCATGGTAAACGTATACACACCGGCTTGGAAGAAGGTGAAAGGAGAAGGCAGAACGAGAACATACGGACACCAGCAATTCCTTGTGACATTATGAAGTATGGCATCTCCAAGATCCTGCGTTCCCACGATTCCGGGACCGCTAACCTGGAATTTCATCTTCACAGGATCGGCATCATAATAATGATAAACGTTCATACCTACTGATAATGAAGTCGATTGACCGACCAGGTAAGTACGATCCCAGAAATTGCCGCCACAATGAGGAACAGTTGCAAAATCATAGCACATGTTGTCGGTAGTGGAATTGTCGGTGGCACTTTCGTTCCACTCATCAATAAAGTTGAGCGGATCAACATAAGCTGTCATTAGTGTTCCCGAAGGAGGCCTTGGCACGTTGGTTACCGAAATGTTTACTGATGCTCCTGCAGCAAGAGTTCCGACATAGGAACCCACCCATGAACCCAGACCACCTCCATATGTGAACTGAACCTGGATCGGAGCGACAAGTGTTCCCACAGCATCTGCATCGCCATTGTTGACCACCTGGGCAATGAGATTTACAGTGGCTGAAAGGTGCGGATTGACCGGTGTCACATCCACCGAATGACAATAATTGAGTGTCAGGTTCGGTTTGTGGATCGGAGGAGCACAGGTAACAACATTTACCGAAACCGTCATTACATTATTGGTCTCATCACATTCCGGGTAAACATTGTTTGGATCAGAAGTCATTCTGAAATAATAGATACCAGTCTGACTGTATGTAAATGTTCCGCTTGGACACATCACAGTGTAAGGACAATAGCAGGTTCTTGTAACGTTGTTCACAGTCCCGATTCCAAGGGTTTGCCATGCTCCGCCCGGAGGCATCACTTCAAATTTTACATCCACAGAACTGGCGTCATACAGGTGCGAAACGTTCAAACCGCAGTATATACTGCTGGACTGTCCCACACAATAGGTGCCCCAGAATCCACCACCGCAGGTAGGTCCGGGCGAGAATTCATAACACATATTGTCGGTTGCCGAGTTATCTGTCTCATTCCATTCGGCAATCAGGTTATTCGGATCTGCGTATGCCGTGAGGATTGTTGAACCAGGAGCCGGAACCGGAGCTGTTACCTGAATATCCACAGACTGACCTGCAGGCAGATCAACATTGGAAACTCCCATCCAGGATCCTCCTGTATTATAGGAGAACAAAACCTGGATTGGATTAACTGCTGTAGCATTGCCATTATTTACTACATGTGCAATGAGTGTCGCAGTACCAGGGAATGCAATATCCACCGGCTGGACCGTTACCGATCTGCAATAGGCAAGCGTCAGGTTCGGCTTGGTAGGAGGCGGTACATAGGCAAGGATTGTAAACGTATTGGTAAAGTTCCCTGTTAAAGTGAAATCGGTACAGTACCCTGTTATATGATAAAGACCAGGAGTAAGCGGAGCAGGGAAATAGGTTGAAAAGTTCCCCAGGGAGTTTGTGTAACAGGAATATTCCTGCCCGGTCTCGACAATGGTAAAATCAATCGTAGCACCAGCAACACTCGGATCGAGCAAAGGAACTGCAAGATCAACATAGATCGCATTGCCACTGAGTGTAAGGTAACCATACTGGCCGGTGAACGAAGATGATGGGGAAACTGTTGACGTAACCTGGATTCCTCCGGCAACGTGGTAATTTCCATTGGTGAAGGGACGCACGGCAGAGTTATCCAGTTCATTGCTTTCAGCAATAACATTGGTATAATCAACAATAACCTGCATCGGACACCATGCATCAACATTAGGAGTAATTATATTCCATTGTATTGTTTGCGAGGAATGAGGCGGTATGTTTGCCACGGTAATATCCGGGTAAACGATACTGTAGTCAAACTGATTGATCAGATGACAAATGAAATTCTGCGCTGCAAAGTCCGATTCATTATGAACTACAGCAGAGACAGTCAGTGCCGATCCGGTAGGATGGTAACCGTTTGGCGTGAACGTGATATCGTTTGCAAAGATATAAAGGTTCGGTTCATGCAGCACCTGGAAATTGGCAAATGGACCTAACGCTGTTGAACAGACACCCGGATCGCCTACCTGGATCTTTGATGTCCAGCTTTCGCCGTAAGGCAGGTTATTCACATCTGCAAAATAGCGCTTCCCATTGTTCGTAGTCAGATCCAAAGGATCGGCTTCGGTCATGAGAATGACTCGGTCATTCGGGTCCAGGTAACTGCCATTTCCTTCGTAATCTAGCATCAACCGCGGATAACCTGCCGGCGGCAATGAATTGGTCGCATCAAAATATTCTGCTTCAAAATGGAAAAGTGTCGATGGAGTCCCGACAGCAGGAGAAACAATGGACGTTGTAAATCCCGGATTGCCGGTGTAAGTAATATACTGCTTGGCAGGATTAATGTTCGGATTATTATCGTCGCAATCCAGTCCGTTGGTCACATATCCGGCAGGAGCTGTGCATGCATACAAGTAAACACTCGGATTGCCATAACCATCTCCATCGGCATCGAGAAAATACTGGATGGCCTGGGCTACGGTCAACTGCACTGCGGTACGGGTCAAACTCTTACATCCGGTGGTCGTATTCCTGGATTCGGCATAAAAGATACCGGCAGCCGGGGCATTATAGGTATTGCTACCTGTCAGCAATGCAGTTCCTCCACCAGGGTAGGAGTACCAGTCAACAACACAACCAACCGGAGGTGTAGCGCTTAATGGAGCAGGAAGGTTTGTCGAACATACCGCCTGGTCCCCTCCGCTAACCGGAGCAACCGGTGAATCAAAGACTGTCATCGTAATGGTATTGGAAGTTGCAGGATTGCCTGTTGTACAAGGCAGGCTTGATGTCAAAATGCAGGTGATCACATCACCATTTACAGGATTATACCAGTATGTTGAACTGTTCCAGCCGGCATTTACGCCATTCACCTTCCATTGGTAAACAGGAGAGGATCCGGCATTGGTTGCCAACGCTGTAAAAGTAACAGAACTACCGGAGCATGTCGTAGTGGTGGAAGTGCTGATACTTAAACTAACAGGAACATAGAGATTGACACTGACATTTTGCACGGTCGGTGCAGCAGAGGTACAACTGTTGGTATTTGTATACGCAACTGATACAGTCTGGTTGCCTGTACTTGTCCAATCAACTGTAATGGTATTATCCGTTGAAGTCCCTCCTGAGGTGATTGAACCACCAGCCGAAATGGTCCAGGTATAACCTGTCATTCCTGCTTCGGTTGTATAAACATTGCCGGTGGACGGGATCCCGCAAATAATTGCATTTCCTGAAATTGTCGGTACAGGTTGCGGATAAACATTGATGTTATTCGTCGTAGCACTGGCTGCAGAGCAACCATTTGAAGCCTGGTAATTCACCGAAACCCACTGAGCTCCAGAACCGGTCCATTTGATCGAGATGAAGTTGTCGGTGGCTGTACCTCCTGCCTGTATCGCTCCTCCCCAGGATTTGTTCCATGCATAATTGGTCTTGCCCGCATCTGTAGTGTAAATCACTGTGCTGTTCTGGCATACTGCCGCGGATGGCGAGAGTGTCGGAACTGGTGAGGGGAGAACGATCATCGCAATATTATTCGAAGTTGCCGGATTTCCGGTCGTACAGACCAAACTGGAGGTCAGGGTAACATACACCTGGTCGCCATCGACCGGTGTGTAAGTATAGGTTGATGAATTGAAGCCGGTCTGTATTCCATTCTTATACCAGCGATAGACCGGCGAAGCGCCGCCATTGGCGCCGGTTGCGGTAAAAGTCACCGGTTGGCCGCTGCATACATTATTAGCGCTCACAATAATTGACACGGTGACAGGCAAACTCGGTGCCACGGTCATGGTAATCGTATTGGATGTTGCAGGGTTGCCGGAATTACATGCAAGTGAAGAAGTCAGCACAGCATTATATTGATCGCCTGTAACCGGAACATCTGTAAATGTATTCTGGTTAAGACCTACCGGTGCCCCGTTTTTAAACCATTGGTAGGAAGGAGTGGCTCCTCCGTTGGTCGGGTTGGCAGTAAATGTTACCGGTGAGCCCGGGCAGGATGGATTCTGACTTGCGGTTGCCGTGACGCTAACAGGAAGAATAGGATTCACCGTCATCCAGATGGTATTGGAAGTAGCCGGGTTTCCTGTAGCACAAGTCTGGTTGGAAGTCAGAACAACATGTACATTATCTCCATTGACAGGGGTATATGTATAGGTATTCAGATTAATGCCCACTGGTACCCCGTTTTTATACCATTGATAAACAGGTGTAGTTCCACCATTGACAGCGTTAGCAGTGAAAGTGACCGGTGCACCTGCACAGATGTTATTCTGGCTTGCTCCGATTGAAACGCTGACAGGATAGGTCGGACTGACCAACATGGTCACCGTATTTGATGTAGCCGGATTACCTGTTGTACATTGATAATTTGAAGTCAGCGTACAATATACCTGGTCTCCGTTAGCCGGTATATAGGTATAAGTAGATGAATTGAAACCTACTGCAGAACCATTTTTGAACCAATTATAGATCGGTGAGGGTCCGGGATTGGTCGCTGTTGCTGTAAAAGTCACAAAAATCCCTGAACAGATGTTGTTCTGGCTTTCCGCAACAGAAACGCTTACTGGATATACCGGGCTCACTATCATTGTAACTACATTGGATGTTGCGGGTCCTCCGCTCTGACATGCAAGGCTTGAGGTTAGGACTACATAAACCTGGTCGCCGGTTGCAGGCACATAGGAATAGGTATTCTGGTTACTCCCTACCGGGTTTCCGTTAAGATACCACTGGTAAGCTGGAGTACCACCGTTAACCGGGGTTGCTATAAAAGTAACGGAATTAGCAGGACAGACAGGATTCTGGCTGACAGCGATTGAAACACTAACTGGAAGGATCGGGCTGACCGTCATCCAGATGGTACTTGATGTTGCAGGATTTCCTGTAGCACAGGAAAGACTTGAGGTCAGAACAACATGAACATTGTCACCATTGGCCGGTTGATAAGTATAGGTATCCTGGTTAAGGCCGACCGGTGCACCGTTTTTATACCACTGGTATGCAGGAGTTGCTCCCCCATTGGTCGGTACTGCAGTAAAGGTTACAGCAGTTCCTGCACAAATGTTATTCTGGCTCACACCTATGGAAACGCTGGTCGGATAGGATGGATTCACCGTCATTGTCACCGTATTGGACGTAGCCGGGTTTCCCGTCGTACATTGATAGCTTGATGTCAGGACACAGTAAACCTGGTCGCCATTGACCGGGTTATAAGTATAAGTTGTTGAATTTGAGCCTACCTGCACATTGTTCTTGTACCAACGGTAGATCGGTGCAGGACCCGGGTTAACCGGTGTTGCCGTATAAGTGACAGAAGTACCTGCACAAATGTTATTCTGGCTTTCTGCAACGGATAAAGTTACAGTGTAAATCGGGTTCACTGTCATGCTAACTGTGTTCGAAGTAGCAGGACCTCCGCTCTGACACTGGAGGCTTGAGGCCATCACTACATAGACCTGGTCGCCGGTAGCAGGCACAAAAGAATAGGTGCTCTGGTTACTCCCTACCGGGTTGCCATTCATATACCACTGGTAAGAAGGCACTCCACCGTTTACAGGTGTTGCTGTAAAGGTAACAGAGGTACCAGGACAAATAGGATTCTGACTAGCCGCAATGGAAACAATGACCGGAAGGATAGGATTAACCGTCATATTAATCGCATTGGATGTCGCAGGATTACCTGAAAGACAAGTAATAATACTCGATGTCAACCGACAAGTGATTACATCGCCATTTGCAGGTGTATAAGTATACGTCGGTGAATCTGCTCCAACTGGATTTGCCCCATTATACCATTGGTAATCCGGGGTTGCTCCTCCGTTTACTGGTGTTGCCGTAAAGGTCACTGGTGTTCCGGCACAAACAGGGTTTGCTGATGCACCAATGGAAACGCTGACTGCCAATGACGAAGTCACATTCAAAGTAACAATGTTGGAAGTAGCAGGATTGCCAGTGGCACAAGGAAGACTTGAATTCATGATCACGACAACTGAGGTTCCGTTATCTGAATTAGTAGTGGTATAGTCGTAGGTTGGAGAATTTGAACCTACCAGCAGACCGTTTTTATACCACTGGTACGATGGGGTTCCTCCATTGGCAGGAGTAGCAGTAAAGGTTATTGTGGTACCCGCACAGACATTATTCTGGCTCGGGGCAATGGAAACGCTCACAGGAGAAATCGGGTTGGCTAATATGGTTCCTGTTGCAGCAGCCGGCGTACAGGTACCACCGCTTGTGGTAACCGTATAGTTGAAAGTGCCGCTGACTGTGGGTGTGCCACTAATGGTGAAATTGTGTGCAGAATATACGCCGTTCACACCGGCAGGTAACCCGGTTGCACTGGCGCCGGAAGCTCCACCGCCGATGTTATAGGTTATGGTATAAGTCAGGGGTGAATTAACACAACCTGCCTGATTTGTACTCCAGGAACCCGAGGTAAGCGTAATGGTTGGGTTCTGATTGACTGTAATCGTAACCGTAGTTGTAGTTACAGGCTGACAAATTCCGCTGGTTACCACTGCGTTGTAATAAGTGGTTGAAGTAAGGTTCACTGCGGTATATATAGTCCCTGTAGCGCCAGGAATATTGGTAAATGTGATGTTATCGGGTGATGATTGCCATTGGATGGCACCCACAGAACCGATTAGTGTTAAATCGGTGCTGTTGGTTCCCGAGCATACGGTTGTGGAGACCGGAGTGATTGTACCTGCAGATGCTGCCGGGTTTACGGTTACGGTAACAGGAATTCTCGGATTCACACTGCAGACTGCAGGCGGTGTCCATGTAATGATCACCTGTCCATTGCCTGTTTTCGCACCGGCAATATTGGTCGGGTTCGTGCCGGCATTGTAAGAACCGCCACCGCCGCCGACACCATAATAAGTACCGCCGCCGCCGCCGGAATAACCGCCGCCGCCGCCACCACCGGTCCAATAATACCAGTCACCGCCGCCGCCACCACCGAATCCACCTGCACCGGCTGGTCCGCTTGTAGCTCCGCCTGCACCGCCATTTACAAAGGCCTTTCCTCCTCCGGTTCCATAACAATTGGATCCATCACCCAGGAGTCCACCGCCACCGGATCCTTCGGAATTATTATATTGCGGGGCACATCCACCGCCTGAACCGGCAGTACCACCCGGACCACCCAGGGAATTTCCATAAGCATAGATACCGGAATTTCCTGAAGTGTTGGTGGTTCCATTGGCATAGGAAGCATCGTATGAAGAACCACTGTAATAGCCGCCACCGCCGCCACCGGCAATGACCAGCGGAGAATTGGCCATCGTGGTCACAAATGAACCGCCACCGCCGCCACCCTGGTTGCCATTTCCTCCCGTTCCTCCAACAAGGATTTTCAACTGCTGACCGGGGGTTACGCTGAGGGTGCCTTTTATGTCGGCGCCCAATCCGCCAGGACCACCTCCTGATCCGCCCTGGGCGCCCTGGGCCTCCACATTAATGCTGTAAATTCCGGCAGGAACAGTAAAGTTCACGATTGACCCGGAATAATTAAAGGTCTGTGACGTTGCGATCCCTGTAGCGGCTTCAGCATAATAAGTAGTTGTGCTGGCTGGTGAAACAGGGTAATCTGTTCCGCTCGGACTGCTGCCGAAAGGTATTCCCCCCGTAGGTAACAGATACCAGAGGATCGTATTGCCTGAAGATACACCGTTCAGGTTTGAAGTTCCGCTCACGCATATAGCAGAAGGAGTTGCAGTAACAGGATCAGGTGAAGGTGCCGGTGGAAGTACCACCAGGCTAATGGAAATTGCGCAGGTACAATTGCCAGCATTCAAATAGGTATATGTGATGACCGATTGACCACCAGAAACCCCTGTGACAATCCCTGATGAAGGATCTACAGATGCAACGCCGGGTGTGCCGCTGCTCCATGTTCCGCCAGCGGTTGAACATGCTAAAGTCGTTGTTGATCCGACGCAGACATTGGGTGTGCCTGTTATTCCGGGGCTATAAGTAGTGAATGTAAGATCATTGCCATAAGCGGTTCCAACGTTATTGGTAGCATAAGCCCTGACATGGTAAGATGTCGCGGCGCTCAATCCGGTAATATTGCTCACAAAAGTGCCTGTCCCCGTACCGTCGGAAGTATAAGAATCAGTCAGTGAAGGATTGGCTGAAAGACTCCAGCAAACACCTCTTGCCGATACTGTATTCGAAGGATTGTCGGTGACTGTACCGCCCGAAACTGCTGTACATTCAGTACTGGATGTTGTAGCGGCGGTAATAACCGTTGGAGGCTGAGGAGGCAACACCAGGATGTCGTCGATGTACCAATCTCCTAAATTGGATGAATTTGCAATGGTAAATGCTATATAAGTGGTGCTTCCGACATTCGAATTGATTGGGGTGTTGACAGTCATGGCTCCTGCATACCCGCTTCCGCCTGGGCTCCATGACCAGGGTTCGTTGGTCCAGGTCACTCCGTCGCTGCTCGATTGAATTCTGAGTACAGTACCGGCTCCATAGGTGTATACGTTCGTTTTAAATGAAAGAACGAGGTAAGACAAACCGGTTGTATTCAGCGGAGGTATGATCAGTTTGCTGTTCGAAGAGCCATAACCATAAACTTCAGGAGATGTTCCTCCTGAATAGGTGCTGTTACTACTGTACCAGGAAGTACCAACTTCACTCCAGTCGCATGGAGGAACCTGGGACCAGGCAGATTCTGAGAACGGAATCGTATGTACCGAAGGAGTGATCGGACTGCTTCCTGTCGGGTTTATTGTGGCAGAAGGATAAGTCAAGCCATTGACTGTAATCCATCCCGTGGGAATTTCAGCATCTGCTATATTACCGCCACAAGCTCCGGCCGCAATATCAAACGTGATCCAGATGTAGTTATGACCGGTTGGCAGATCATAAGAGAATCCGCTGAAAGTTGCATACGAGCCGCTGAAACTGACTGCCGAGCCGATTTGAGTAGTGGTTGCAAAAACCGGCGTGGAAGTGACGAAGAGTTTCACTCCGTTTGCTGCAATGTCATTTGGAGTGGTTCCGGTATAATAAGTTTCAAGATAGGTCAGTGGCAAGGTACCTGTCGTACCTGCAACATAGAAGTCAAGAGCGAGAATGGCATTGTTGGTGGATGATTTCGCAACCGGAGCTGTCGAAGCCTGTGAACCGGTGACGGAAACCAGGTATTTGTCAGTCGAGATTTGCCTGTTTCCGGCAGGTGCAGTTACCGTTGGGATGAAGGCTGCTCCTGAAGTGATGGAGGTACATTCAGCATCCAGAAAATCTCCCGGAGTTCCTGTAGGTGAAACATCATAAACCAGCCAGAAATAATTTGTGCCGGGTTGCATTGTCCAGGAACCTGTTATTGTAAATGAGGATCCCAGAGTGCCAAGGTTGGTTACATCTGAACCAAACTGATAGGATGTGTAAAAAGAACTATTGGTATATGTATACCACAACCTTGCTGTTGAAATATCAGAAATCTGAGTGCTGCCATTGGTATTGAAAGTAAACGACGTGATCGGCGCAGAATTGGATGAACCTGGATTTACGATCTGTATCCCGATGATCTGCTGATTGGTTGATCCAAGAAAGACCGGAGTTGTAACTGTCTGCATTGTTGTCGCAGACAAGGTCGTGAAGGTCATGTCTGAACCAGTCGTCGTGCCACTGGAATTTTGAGCATGAACCCTGTAGTGGTAAATGGTACCGGCTGATAATCCGCTTAATGCGCCGGTCACACTCTGGTAGGTTCCACTGGTAAGGATATTTGGAGAGGCATTGACCGAACCGCCACCGTAGGTGACATCAGTTCCATAATCAAATGTCACTGTTGTGGGAAGGTTATCCGGATCAACTGAACCGCTCAGGGTCGCGATGGTCCCTCCAATATTCGAAGCGCCTTGCGTTATGGCAAAAGGAGCACCCGGTGGCAGGATATTTACGGTAAAATCTTCACAGTTTCCTAAGATTTCAGTCTGCGAACAGGGATCAGTGGGATAAACGCCGGTACTATATGCATGAGCCATTATCCTGATCCTGGTTGAGCCTGACAAAGCACCGTTGGGTACAGTGAAACTCATGGTATATCCGTATGGCCCGTAAGCATATCCCTGGCAGGCCTTCTCATTCACAGGATCAAAAACATTGTCATGATTATAATCGATCCATGCGGTCACATAATATTGGTCATAATTGACACTATTCATCGTAATCGTATAGTTGTTATTCGGGATCAGATCGGTGGTGGTGGATGCAGTGTAATCATGATAGTAATTCGGAGAACCGGAACAGGTTATATCCTGGTTGATCGTGCCTAACTGAATATTGGTCAGTCCGTAACCCGTTGAACAACCAATCGAATATGCAGGGATGCAGTATTGAGTTCCTAAGGTAGTGAAGGTCATATCATTTCCGTACGAATCACCTTGTGAATTGACCGCATGAATCCTGTAATGATAGGTTTGTCCCATGGTCAGACCACTGATCGCCAAGGAAGAAGATTGAGCGGCTCCTCCGGACAACGTTGCCGGAGTACCTGGTACATTAGTATAGGTGTATGGAGTAGATGAAGATCCATAGTCAAATGTCACAGTCGCATCTGCCCAGTTCGGGTTTACGGTTCCATTCAGCAAAGCAGAAATTCCGCTCACATTGGTTGCGGCTATAGTAGTTGCAACAGGTGCTGAAGCAGTAGGAGAAATGAGATTCACAGAAAAATCGGAGCAATTGCCGTAATAATTGGTTCCGCAAGGATCAGAAGGATATCCATAATAATTATAATTCGACATGACCCTGAGTTCCGTAGACCCTGATATAGCAGTGGCTGAAACTGTAAAGTTGATTGTGCTGGAACCATATCCTGCACAATTACCCTGGCCGATGAGTTCACTGGCGCCATCAAATATATTGTTGTGGTTATAATCAATCCAGACATTATAATCTTGACCATAATAGCCTGCGTTTTGAACAGTTATCGCGTAGCTCTGCCCCATGGTCAGATCAGTGGAAAGTGGTGAAAAATTGTGGTAATAACTCGGACTGCCTGTACAGGTAATAGTTTGTGCAATGGTATTCAGAGAGAAATAGGAAAGTCCCATGACATAACTTGCACAGCCGTAATAATAGTAAGGAATACAATAGTATGATTGGGAGGAAGTGAAGGTCATATCAGCCCCATAAGAGGTGCCCTGTGAATTTGTGGCGACAACACGGTAATGATAGACAGTATTCAGCGCCAGACCTGTAAGTGCCCCTGTGACCGCCGTAATCGTATTTCCCGAGGCAGAGGAAGGGGTTGCGTTAACAGTTGAACCATAAGCAGTGGTAAGGCCATAATCAAAATAGATCGCAGAAGTGGTAAAATTGTTGGCATTCACCTGACCATTGAGGGTGGCTGTATTCGATACGATTTGTGTAGCAGCAAGGGTGTTCACTGTTGGGGCCGAAGCGGTCATAAAGGTCATGTCGGCTCCATTATAGGTTCCGCCGGAATTTGATCCTGATGCCTGATAATGATACGTCGTATTGGCGACCAACCCATTAATGGCAGCACTGACCGGAGTATCAACGTTTCCTGTTACAGGACTTGGACTTCCTGTAACTGTATTTCCGTAAGCATTGGTCAAGCCCCAGTTGAAACCACTTGTAGTTGACGTACCATTAGCGTTAATCGTGCCATTTAGCACACCGGCATTGCCTGTAATACTTGTTGCGGCATTGGTTGTTACTGTCGGAGCCGGAACGGGAGGTATAATGTTTACATTGAAATCACTGCAATTTCCATAGTAATAAAAACCGCAGGGATCGTTTGGAGCAGTACTATAATTGGACATGACCCTCAGGCCTGTTGTTCCGGTCAGTGCCGTTCCGGGAATCGTTATACCAATGGATGCAGTTCCTCCTGCATTGCAAAAACCCTGTCCAACAAGTTCACTTCCACCATCAAAAATATTGTTTTGATTGTAATCAATCCATACTGCAAAATATGCACTATTCGGGTTTGCCTCATGCACAGTAATGGTATAATTTCCATTCTGCTGAAGGTCTGTAGTTGCAGGGAAAATATGGAAATAATGAGGTGTTCCGTCGCAAAAGATATTTTGGGAAATCGTATTCAGCCCAAAATAAGATAAGCCGACATTGTAAATATCACAGCCGGTTGAATAGACCGGCATACAATACAAAGTCGGTGATGACGTGAAGGTCAAATCATTGCCGTACGTTGTGCCTTCCGCATTGGTGCTGACAATCCTGTAATGGTAGATCGTATTCAGCGCAAGACCGGTAAGGGCGCCTGTCACCGATTGATCGACATTGCCCGTTAGGCTTGCCGGGTTTGCAACCAGTGTGTTACCATAAGTCACATCTGTTCCCCATTCAAATGAAACTGCAGCAGTTTCATTATTTGGATTCACAACCCCGTTCAATGTTGCGGAGGCTCCTGTAATATCAGAAGCGATCCCGGTTGTAACTGTCGGCGGAATTGGGTTTGTTGTAAATGTCATGTCGTCACCATCAACGGTTCCGCCCGGGTATCCGACCACGACCCGGTAATGATAGGTCGTGTTCCCGACCAATCCCGTAATGATCAGGTCCTCCGGCGAATCAAATGATCCGGAAACATTACTTGGGTTTGCCGGCGAGCTGCTGCCGTAAAGGTTTGTCAATCCATATTCAAACACTACGTTGGTAGTATTTCCATTTGCATTTACAGTGCCATGAAGGTCGGCACCTGTGCCTGAAATGCCATCCGCTGCAAGTGTGGTTGCAAGCGGCGGTGGCGGCGGTGGAAGCAGGTTCACTGTAAAATCAATGCAGTTCCCATTTGCTTCTGTTACCGAGCAGGGATCGGTGGGATAATTATTGTAATCGGAAAAGGAATTGGACATAAGCCTGAGGCGCGTTGGCCCTGTAAGGGAAGAAAGCCACGGATAGAAGTCAAAGGAATACGTCGTTCCTGCTGCATCACACCATATATATCCAATAGTCTCTGTAGCCGGATCAAAAACATTATCCTGGTTTACATCCATCCATACGGTAACTAATGTAAGGTCAGCACCTGCCGTGACAGAAAGCGTATACGAAACAAGTTTGTTCAGGTCTGTGGAGACAGAAGTGAAGTCCTGGTAAGAACTTGATGCTCCGGAGGAACAATCAATTGACTGGGAGATCGTATTCAGTGTAACAGAAGTGATTCCGACACCATTGGTACAGCCCAGTGAGTATACGGGTATACAATAAGGTGTGCTGAGTGTTGTAAAAGTCAGATCATTTCCAACTGTAGTCCCGGCAATATTTGTGCAAACGATCCTGTAATGATAGGTTGTGTTCAATTGCAAGCCGGATATTGCCCCCTGCGAAGCAACGAAAAAATTGCCTCCTATCGGAGTAGGTGAGCTGGCAACAACTGAACCATATCCTGTCGTAAGTCCGTACTCAAAAGTCACATCACCCGTGGCATTGTGAGGATTTGCATAACCAAACAGCACCGCAGTATAACCAGAAATATTCGTAGCTGGTTCCGTTGTAACTTCGGGAGCAATAGCATCCGTATTGAAAAACATATCAGAACCAAATTCCGGTTGCCAGCCAAGGCGCGAGGCTACTGCACGATAATGGTAGTTGGTGTTTGGATCCAGCCCGGTCAATGCTACAGATACCGGAGTATCCAAGGAACCCGAAACCGGATTGGGGATGCCGCCAATTGATCCGGAATAGGAACTTGTCAGTCCATAATCAAAGGAAGTACTTGTTGAACCACCATTTGCATTGATTGTTGCATTCAACGTTGCTGATGACGATGTAATATCAGTAGCTGCTATAGTTATCGCTGTAGGGGGAGGAACAATATTGACACTCACATCAACACAATTTCCGTTAATTTCGGTTTGTGAGCACGGATCGGGTGGATACGTGTTATAGTCACCGTATGAATTCGACATCAATCGTAATCGTGTAACGCCTGTACTTACAAGACCCGAAACGCCAAAATCAACAGAATACTGGGACCCGGCATTTAAGCACCATATATTCCCAACCAGTTCCGTACCGGCGTCAAACACTCCGTCCTGATTATAATCAACCCATACCGATACAAGGGTATTATCTGCTCCTGCAGTAACCCAAATTGTATAAGTGCCGCTCAGGGTAAGATCTGTCGAGGCAGTAAGCGTATAATCCTGGTAATAATCAGGAGAACCGCTGCATGTCACGGGTTGATTCATCGTGTTCAACTGCACGGAAGTTAAACCTACTCCTCCACTGCATCCGATTGAATAGACCGGTGTGCAATACTGTGCGCTCAAAGTGTTGAGCAAGAAGATGAATACAATTGCTAAAAAAAGGCGTAATGATGTTTTCATACCAATTGGTTGTTGTTAAGTTGATAAATTGAATTTGGGTTATTAAAATATTTTTTGTTAAAAACTGGTTGATTATCGTAAAGCCCGGAGGACCATCAATAAAACTTTCCGAAACGACATACATTTAATGTATGGGCTCCAGGTTGTTACATTATCTTTTAACTGTTTACCCCGGATTCAGCGGGGAATTCTGACGAATACACTTGAGTTCAAAAATAAACGGTTCCGGTAATTCAAAAAAGCAAGACTTTGCAAACGGTAGTTATTCTTTGATAACCGGTAGGATTTTGCCAATGGTTGGCGAAATGCCAAAAAAATTATGGAAGCCCCAAATCATCTCAACGAGGAATCAGGTTAGAATTAGGGCGTCCGTCTGGTCTTTATCAACAATCGGTATGTTAATAACTATTAAGAATCAGCTAATTGTGAAACCGAAGAAATTGTTTCTTTGTTTTTTCAGAACTGTTCACCAACGCTAATCAAGGAGGATCATCTGCAGAAGCAAATCAAGTTTGCACTCCCGTTTATGTATGAACGCCTCTTTGAATTTTATTAACCATACTTTGAATTCGAAATATATGAAAGAAAATTCTACCGGGTTCTTCAGGCTTTTTTTCAGGTTGTCTGCTAATGAAAGATCCATTGATCCGATAACACCCATTATCATGAGATTCTTTATCATTGGCTTTTTCTTACTGGTCTCCATTCTTGGTTGCTTTTCACAGGGAACAAGCATCAATACCACCGGAGCCGGTCCAGCTGCTTCTGCGGGTCTGGATGTTGACTTTACCAATAAGGGCATGCTGGTTCCTCGCATGACCCAGGCACAACGTAACGCTATCAGCCTGCCCGCAGCCAGCTTACTGATCTACCAGACAGACAACACACCGGGATATTATTATAATTCCGGCACGTCCGATACACCTGCCTGGTCGCGCTTAATCACTTCTGCTTCGACCGGCTGGCTAATCAGTGGTAACTCCGGGACGACAGCCAGCACAAATTTCATCGGGACGACAGACGCCCAGGACCTGGTGCTGAAAACAAATAACACCGAACGGATCAGGATACTTTCAGGTGGCAATGTCGGTATCGGCACGATCAGCCCGGGTTACACGTTATCCTTTGACAACACTGCAGCCCGAACAATAAGTCCGAACAGGAATACTTCAGCCGGAGCGGCAGGAAGCAACTTTTTGCTCGGAGGTGGATTTGGTGCAACATCAGGTGCGGCAAATCAAAACGGGGGTGATCTGTTCCTGAGATCAGGAATATCAACCGGAACGGGCAGCTCAAATATCTATTTCCAGACGGCCATTGGCGGATCATCCGGCACAGCGGATAATACGCTTTTCAACATTGCACAGCTTTATCCGGAAAGTTCGACGAAGTCAGATTTCAAATTATACTCGCCCAATGGATCCAAATTTACCCAGGTTGGAACCGACCAGTTATGGAATACAGGATCGGTTTATACAACTGCAACAAGTCTTGAATTGTGGTCGAATGCAAATAAAGTGCTGGTCCTCGACGGAAGCCAGAATGGTCTGTTTGCAGGGAATGTCGGGATCAGGACCACATCCCCGAATTCCACCTTGCAAATAAATGGTTCTGTTTCTGCAAAGACCAATACAGTATCCTCAGATTATACAATTGGTTCTACCGACTACTTCATTAAGGTAGCAACCGGCGACGTTGACAGGACACTGACGCTTCCAACTGCAGCATCTTCAACCGGAAGGATCTATGTAATAAAAAAAGTTGATTCAGGCACGGGTCATGTGGTCATTACAGCCACCGGGTTTGATTTGATAGATGCAACAACAACCTTTTCTATTACTGCGCCCTTCTCTGCACTTTCAGTTATTTCAGATGGCACCGGCTGGTTTATCATGACCCGTTAGATGGATGAAAGCAATGTTCGTTTGTAATTTAAAGATCTGGACATGAAATCAACCGCATATCACTTCCTGTTTTTTGCATTCATTCTTGGTGCATTTTATTGTCCCGGGCAAGGTTTGACCCTCGACCCGGGAACGATGATGACCATTGGGAATGGCGGAAAAGTCACACTTGACGGTACCGGGAAGGTCACAATAAAATCAACTGCCTCAGGTAGCGGTTCACTGGTTGTTGATGCAGACATTAACAGCAACATCAGTCCCGCCGGTGGCGCGGTGGTTGAACAGTATTTATCAGGCTCACAATGGCACCTTGTTTCCTCACCGGTTTCTTCGGATACATCAGGTGGGCCATATTTCGGAGATTATCTTTACAGGTGGGATGAATCAACTACTGCCTGGGTCAATGTTGTCACTCCGAATTTTCCTTTGACGACACTGGAAGGCTTCTTTGCGGATTCTTATCCTTCCCCGGCAACGGCAGTTTATACTGCAAGTGGTGTGAACGCACTCAACAATGGTTCAACGGGGCCTTATTCGCTGACCAGGAAAGATGACAATGCTTCTTCAGGATACAATCTTGTCGGAAATCCCTATCCTTGCTCCGTGAACTGGATGGAGGCATCAGGCTGGACCAGGACGAATATCAGCAATGAATTCTGGATTTACCAGGATGTGGATGGCACAATTGAGCATGGCAGATATGCCTATTTTAACGGCGCCGGTTCCGGGGATAGCTTGTTGGGGGGACGAAGATTCATCGCTCCGACACAGGGATTCTGGGTGAATGTAATTACCGGACATACTACCGGATCGCTGACTGTTAATAATGCCGCAAGGGTACATGGCAATGCTTCATTTCTGAAAAAAGCAACTTCTGTTACAGGGAACTCGCTCAGAATAACTTCGTTGGAAAATGATCTGAAAGATGAGATGGTGGTGAAATTTATTAAAGGAGCATCCGTCAATGAAGATGAATATGACGGACATAAATTATTCGGAGGATCCGATTTACCGCAAATTTATTCTGATTCACCAGTGAATGGCCCGTTATGCATCAATGCCCTGCCGGATGTCATCAGCAATGTCACCGTATCGTTATCTTTTAAACATGGGCACAATTCCTCATGCATGCTATTATTTGATAATGTTTCAAGTTTTTCTCCCCAGGCAACAATCCTTCTTGAAGACCTCAAACTGAATTGCACACAGGATCTGAGAAAGAACAGTGTGTACAATTTTTCTTATGACATCAAAGACAGCCCCAACCGTTTCCTTCTGCACTTCAATGATCCGGAAGCAATCCAGCAACTACAGGATGGCGATGTCCAGGTTTATTCATACCAGGACAAGGTTTATGTGAAGTCATTAAACAGGATAAATCTGAATGGAGAAATAACAATTTACAGTATGATAGGAAATGAACTTTTCAAATCCAGCCTGGTTACCGGCACATTGAACAAATTTCAGCCAGGCCTGGCAAGGGGATACTATCTTGTAAAAGTTGTAACAGACAACAGTGTCTGTTCACGTAAAATCTTTCTCAACCGCTGAGACAACCGGGTCTATTTGATCAGCCCCAAGCCCTCCATTGCCGAAGAGTCTTTTGGTTTTATGAGGAGAACCTTGTGAAACAATACCTGCGACTCCCTCAGTTTCCCGAGTTTATAATTGGTCCACGCAAAGAGGATGTTGCTGTCGTAATCGAACGGGTATAGATTAACTACTTTTTCAAGATATTTCTCCGCCGTAGTAAAATCATTTTTTCCATAAGCGATTGAACCCATCCTGTAATTCGCCAGCGTATTCTGCGGATCAATCTTCAGGATTTCCTGGTATTGCGTAATCACCTGGTCCCAGTTTCCCATCGCAGAAGCCGGGAACGCATAGCCAAACTTTGCCTCAATGGAGTATGGTTTGAGTTTTATAGCCTTCTGGTAATAGGCAGTTGACTCTGTAAATAATCCCGACAGGTAAGTTAACCAGCCCAGGCGGAGATTGATCTCATAGGATGTCTCGTTGTAAACAGCTTTCAGTGTTGATACGGCATTTGCATATTCACCTTTCGTTTCCATTGAATAGCTTGACTCAAATGCACTTTCAATGACTTTCAGATCACTTTGAGCATGAATGGCTGATGCAAATATGATCCCAATGATTACAAGCACAAGATGCTTCCCGTTTTTTTTCAGAGTTTCCATTTTATTCCTATTATTATTGAGTTTGTATGATATTTACTGTACAGGGTTTCCGTCGTGGTCGTTGGGTCAGGAATTGGATTTTTGAAGACATAATACAACGTTGAACTTTCCTTTTGAAAATATTGGTACATCAGTGAAAGTTCAATATGTTTTGAAAGCGGCCAGATCAGCGTTCCCCCGATGCGGTAATCGATTTTATCGGCATTGTTGTAAACGATGCTCCCGTTGGCAATATTGGCATTGGTAAGGTCACCATAGATCACATTTCCTTCGAGCCACAACTTCCTCAGCACCCTTCCTCCCAATGATTGCGAGAGGATCAGCCGTTGATCATTTCCCTGGAAGAAACCTGTAACAGCGGAAGTACCATAAAAATCAAGATTCCCGAGTGGATAAAAGGTAAAGGCCGCACCAATTTGTTTTTGTGTTTTGTTATTCAGGTTTGACCAGCTCCCGTTCAGGCGGAGATTAAATACCGAAAAATCTTTTGATATCCCCAACGAAACCACATAGTTTAAAAAACTTGTGTCCTTCTCAATCAAGGAATAATTTTCCTTTTCCACTGACGCAAAATAGTTATTGCCCGGGAAGATAGAATCGAAAACAAGCGTATCCATAACATTCGTCTTGCTGTATTTAGGAGTGATCAGGTTATACTTTACATAAAGAAGATGAACAGCCGGCTCGAGCCTGAATCCATCCGGCAACAGGATGGTGGACACTACACAAATGTCCTGCTGTTTGACATGATAGGTGAAGTCAGCCGTTTTAATTGCCGGCGAAAAATTATAATTGTTGATAAACCCCCAGAATGAATCTGCCCTGGAAATAAGTTGATTGTCGAATTGCGAGTACTGATAAAATTTTAGTTTTGTGAAGTCCATGTAGCTATAAGCGACAGACAGGTTTATTTTACCTGACAGGTTCATCAGCATACCGAGCTGCCCGTAATAGCTGTTCCCGTAAAGATCCTGTTCCCCGTACGGACCGGGCTGGCTCTTTATATCAAGGTTGTTTTGCGCTTTGCTGTCGGAGCTGAACGTTGGTCCTCCCTCAAAGCTGATCATCTCGATAAATTTTTTATCATCCTTATAAGCCTGCCGGATCTCAACCGGCATTCTCTTCACAAGTGCAAGCGCATCGTTGCTCCTGTTTGCAAGCACATACGAACGGTACAGGTATTGCCATGCAGCCTGGTCCTGTGAATTGAAAAAAATTGCCTTGCGGAAATTTTCTGCGGCAGGAATGTATTTCGTCTTTGAATAAAAAGCGACCCCCAGTCTCATCCTCAGGAAATAATAATCAATATCATCTTTCAATGCCTTTTTCCCCACAACAATCAGGCTGTCCCATTTGTGTTCCTGGTACAACCTGAACGTTACTGCATCCACCGTCGTGAAGTCACTTCCCGCTTTAACCAGGAATGGCACACATACCATGAAAACAACCAGGCAGAAATAAATATATATTTTTTTCAATACTTCTTTTTAGCTTTAACGATGTTCGATATTCAGCATTCGACCATTGCCTATTGCCTATTGCCTATTGCCGAATCACTCTTCACTATCTCAATCCGTCTTCCCTTCTCCGTAACCACCAGCTTCTCAAACCCCTTCCTTGAAATTTCAAATTCAAAACCGATTTTTCTTAGCACCCGACTGCCAATTTTCAGTTGCATGGCTGACCGCAGGGAGATATTTGTATTTGTAAAATTATCCTCCAGCTTCATGTACTCCAGTTCGTATTCCGGCTTCATTAAGAGCCAGAAAGGAGCGATAAAATCCTGTAAAAAAATCAGGCCTTTATTTGTCACAAGGCTCAGCGGGTAAGTATCCTTAACTTTCAGATTTTTATAAAAACCGGTTGTCACCTTATAGGCGCCAAGGTAAAACAGGTACAACATGGATTTCCTGCTTCCTTCGAAATGCGTGAAATAATGAATTTCGCCATCATACCTGAACCATGCCTTAGATCTTGTTAACGGACAATAGACATAAGAATTGTTCATCGCATCAACCTGGACATCCCATTCAACATTGTATGACTGTTTATCTGTCCTAACCAGGAAGCGGAGTTCCTGCCCGGGGATGAAATGAAAAAACTTCTCAAGTGATGAATTCTTTTCCAGGTTTGACACGAGATCATTGAGACCCGGTCTGTCGTAAGATTTTAGATCGAATTGCGAATTCTTATTCAGGATGAAATGTCCGATGGGATAATCCAGTGTTTTTGAACCGACAAAAGGTGTTGCCTGAAGCTGGAAATGGAGATGCGGAACGGGCGACCGACCTGAATTTCCGCATGCTGCCAGGACGTCTCCTTTTTTTACAAAATCATTCTTCTTCACTTTAAAGCTGCCTTTTTCGAGGTGTGACAGCTTTGAAAAAAGTTGGCCAGAATGCCTGATAACAATCGTGTTTCCCCAATTCTGGTCAAGGTTCAGCTTCCCGATATCATTATCATCGACCTCATCAATAATTTCCTCAACCCATCCATCCGCAGGAGCCAGCACCGGCTTGTGAAAACAATAATAATTTTCTCTTGAATTCCCTTCCTTTGAATATGAAAGTCCTTCCCCATCTACAATTTCAAAATCCCAGGCATGTCTCCATTCTCCCTGGTGAGTCAATGACCCGTTATGAGCCTGGGTTACTTTCCATTCCCCCCAGAAAGGAAGAGAAATTGAAAAAGCCGGATTATTCCCGAAGCGTCCTTTGAAGTTGAGATGCGAATAAAGATTTTTTTCCGGTGATACCTGCTGGAACCCTACAATTTCAGGCTTTGTTAGCGAACGATCACGGAATTTCAGCACATAAAGGAACAACAGGACAGTTACATTGAAAGGAAGTGAAAAGACAGATAACTGGAACAACCTGAAGATCGCGTTGGTGCTGGTAAGAATAATGGAGATGAGCGGAGTAAGCAGGATCACCCACAAAAATGAATACTTTGACGGGATGATGAAATAACCGCCAATGGCAATGGATGTAAGAATAAAGTTGAATCCGATGTAACCATAACTCAGTTCATAAATATCGGCTCCTATAAATTTGTAATACAAAACCGCTGAAAAAAAGCCAAGCAGTGAAAGCATAAATGCAATCCTGGAGTAAATCAAAAGTCCTATGGCTACAAGGATTCCGGCAAACATCTGGTACTGGAAAAAAATGGCACCCAGGGACCGGAAATAAAGCTTTACCGATTCATGCAAGGGCAAATCCTGGAACCAGTTGTATGTCCTGACCATCGATAACCCGCCCAAAGAATACATCTCGTTCATGTGGTAAATGCCTCGCTCGCTGATCGCCAGCGCCGTAAACTGTCGCGAAGCAAGCGTCACCAGCCAGGTTCCAAGCAGAAACGACAAGCTCAGAAAAGGCAATCCATATTTCCCGACAACACCTTCCATCATTACGGTGAGCATCAGCGTAAGCAGTGAAGCAAAGATCAGGACGATGAAAAACTGGATCCCGGGCTGGTAAAATATTCCCATCCCAAGTCCTACAAGCAGGCTGTTGAATCCATAATACCCGGCTTTGATATTCTGCCGGTTAAAACCGATCAGGTATGCGAGCGTATTTGCAAAGACGACGGCAACAATACCGCTGGTTCCTGCAAACGGATCAACGAATGTTGTGACGATAAGGATCAGTGCAAACAGTTTATTGTTTGAAAAAAAAACCTGGGTATAGCTATCCAGGATGCTGGTTAGAAAAGAAGGAAAGACGTTTCTGAGTCTTCTGATCATGCACAGTTTTTTATAACTCGAATTTCTTCAGGTGAACAGGAATTTTTTCGAGTGAAGTGATGGTTTCAAGCGTCTCTTTCTCACGGATCACGTGACATTTCCCGTTCAGATCAATCAGGACAACCCTTGGCCGCAGCGAAATGAACTGCATCCATTGTGTCATGTTATATGCGCCAACATTATGGATCACGAGATTATCTCCTTTGTTTAACAATGGCAAAATTACACTTTCGCGGATAATGTCAATGTTCATGCACAACGGTCCATAAACGCAAGTCTCCTCCGAATACTGTGTAAACGGCTGGGCCGGCGTGATCTTGTGATCATACCAGAAGGATGTGAAAAGAATATTCACTCCGATATCCACAATCGTGGTTCTGCGTTCCGTACTTGACCGTTTATTGGAAATGACCGTTCCGACAAGGAAACCGGCTTCATCAACCAGGGCTCGCCCGGTTTCAAGGATCAGGAGCGGCAATTTGTCTTTCTTGAAATTCGCATTCAGCAAAGCTGTCGAGATCACTTCTGCAAAATCAGCGATCGCAGGATTCGTATCAGAACCCTGGAGATAGGATCCTTTCAATGTATTCCTTGAAGCAAATCCGCCTCCCATATCGATGTAACTTATATCCTGGTCAAATTTTTTCTGGATAGCAATTGCAAGCTCTGCAAGTTTTGAAGCTGCTATCCCATAAGCAGAAGGCGCCAGCATGAAGGTGCCGATATGGCAATGCAAACCGACAAGCTCCATCTTCCCTGAATGAATGATCTTGTTGATCGCATCCCATGCCTGGCCGTTTTCATAATTGAACCCGAACCTGTCCCACATAGGATATACACCCGTATCCATGTTTACCCTGATGGCAACGCGCGGCTTCTTCTTCAGCTTTTCTGTCAGGGATACAATGGTATAAAATTCATCCAGGTGATCGATGTGAATGAGCGAATCATTTTTTATGGCTTTTGTAAGATCTTCTTCGGTCTTTTCAGGGCCGTTGAAGATGATCTTCTTCCCGTCAACACCCAGCGAAATGGCTTTGTCATATTCAAATCCAGAAACCACCTCGGCCCATGAACCTTCCTGGTGAAAGATGCTGCAGACGGCATTCATGTAGTTTGTTTTATACGACCAGGCAAACTGGACTTTCGGGTATCTGGTTTCAAATTCCTTCTTTGCTTTTGTCACCGTTGAACGGATCGTTTTTTCGGAGATGACGAAAAGCGGCGAGCCATAATCAGCAACCAGTTGTTTTATGGCAACACCATCAATGTGGGTCATGGGTAAATATTCGGTGCGTGAACCAAACTTGTTTGGCATACTGCTTTCCAGCTTTTTTATGACTGGTCTTTCATAGCGCATCTTTTCCATATCGTGTTTTATATAAGTTTGTTTTTCTTTCTTCTCAAATGTAAATGACGCTCCTTGTCACAATCTTCTTTGCGTCTCTGCGTCTTTGCGGTTATAATTTAAATCTCAATCTTCTTCAGGACAACGTCTACAATTCCCCTGTAACCGAGATCTGTTCAAATTCTTCACGGTCAACGATCATATCCCAGGCATAACGGATGAACATCTTTCCGACCTTATACTCTTTAAAGGGAACAACTTTATTTCCCAATGCAAGATTGACAAGGGCTTCAGGAATATTCTGACCGACACCTACGGCGAGATAGATCCATGCCGGCAGCCGCGGGTTGATCTCGAGCAAATAGAGTTCATTGTCCTTGTTCTTCATCAGTTCAAGTTCGAACCCGCCACGCCATTTGGTATTTTTAAGAAATTTCCGGGTCATGTCAAGGATCTTTTCATCGGCGATGGAGATGCCACCCCAGGCTTTTCCTTTATCCGTGATGTATTGCTTGCGCATAGCCACGGCAGCCATGGTATTTCCTTTCCCGTCACCCAACCCGGTGACATTGAATTCCGTGCCATGAATGAATTCCTGGATGATGATAGGCAATCCCCATTTAGCGCTGATCTTGTTGAAATAACTCCGCACCTGTTCTGTGTTGTATGCAATCGAGGCATCATAAAATTTTCCCTTCACGACAACGGGGAAAACAAATTCCGAGGTCAGGCTGTGGACTGCTGAAAGATCGAACAGAATCTTACATTTCGGGACATGAATGCCGTACTTCTCCCCAAACGTATTCAGGTTCACTTTCTGCCTTTCTTCGAATTGCCTGGCTGTAGGAAGGAACATGTGAATTCCCATGGCCTTCAGCTTATGCTCAAGCTTGATGAATGGAAACAGCTCAGCATCAAAATTGGGAATGATGACATCGAGCTTTTCGATTTCATGAATGTATTCAAGCCGTGCAAGCAACGTGTCCGTACCGGCCGAAGGATAAGGGATCTGGTAAGTTTTGTCAACGACATCGTGCATATAGATCCCTGGTTCCAGCGATTCATAGGAAAGTCCGATGATGCGCACATCAAATGAATCTGCTTCCCGTAAACCACGAATGACAGATATTCCCGGACCGGGACTGTCGATTGCATTAAGCCCGGTAACGGCGATATTAAGCTTTCTTTTCTTCATGTTCTTCAAGGAGATTGAAATGTCTGAGCACATCAGTGAAATCGTGTAAATCTTTCTCAATCGTCGAAGATTCGGTAGTGTACTTTGCGAGAATTGATTCAACGATCGTTTTGTGGGATTTTCCTTCCCTGATCAGGTTGATGATTTCAATTCCGATCGGGTTGGTAGAAAAAGATTCGCCGGTAACGGGATTGAAGACCAGGCCGGCATCACTGACGGCAATATTTTTTGATATTTTCATAGTGATAGATTTTTGAGAATGCAATAATATTATGAATCAACGCAGCGTGTGTTACGAAATTTTAAAAATATTGTATGAAATTCACGACTTCGCTATGGGCACGCGTTACACAAACGTGCGCCAGCAAAAACCGGATCATCCTTGCTCAGATGGATTCGAGTGGTTTTCTGGTAACAGACGGACTATTTTTATAATCGGTGACAGATATCCCGGTGATGGTTTTAAATTGTGTGCTGAGGTATTGCACGCTGCTGTAACCCATCATGAATGCGATTTCGCTGAGTGTCAGCTCCCCGTATTCAATCAGTTCCTTAACCTTTTCGATTTTCTGAAGAATAATGAATTTTTCAAGTGTGATATTTTCCCGTTTTGAAAACAGAGCGGATATGGATGGGTATGAAATGTTGAATTTCCCGACAAGGTAATCTGAATTTTTTACCATCGCATCGAAGGTGGAATAATGGACCATTTCGATGATTGCCTGCCTGATCTGCATAACGAGAATACTTTCCTTGTCTTCCAGGATCTCAAATCCATATTCATTGAGAATTTCTTCAATCTTTTTCCAGGAGATTTTCGAGGTACGATAAGAGACCGACAGGTAACCAAGCCGGATGTCGTGTATTTCGACGCCCTCAATTGACAGGACATTCCGAATCAGGTGGACGCAACTGTTGCATAGCATATTTTTTACATGCACATTCTTGTGGACCGGTTTTTTCTCAGAGGAGCTCATACCTGTATGAATCCTGACGTATGAAGATAAACAATAAAATCGTGAATGCCCAGAGTGAAGATCCGCCATAACTGAAGAATGGCAATGGAATTCCTATTACAGGAACAATTCCCAGGGTCATGCCGATGTTGATTGCAAAATGAAAAAAGATGATGGATGCAACGCCATATCCATAGAGCCGGCTGAATTTCGACCGTTGTCGTTCCGCAAGGAATATTATCCGTGTAAGCAAGGTGATAAATAAACCGATGACAAGAAAACTGCCGCGGAATCCCCATTCTTCTCCAACCGTACAAAAAATAAAATCCGTGCTTTGTTCCGGCACGAAGTTGTATTTTGTTTGTGTTCCCTGCAGGAATCCTTTACCCCAGAAGCCTCCTGAGCCAATGGCAATGAGGGATTGATTCACATTATACCCGGCTCCTTTCAGGTCAACTTCTTTCCCGAAAAGGACATTGATACGTGTTCGCTGATGAGGTTCCAGGAATTTATTTACTCCATAGTTCACCGAAAAGATATAAACGACGCAGGCCAGGTAAATAACCATGAGGGTTATCAGCAACCTGATTTTTCTCTTGGAGTAAAGAAAGTAAACTCCACCGGCAACAAAAAGAACAGCAATCAGGACGAACTTATTCATGGCAAGAGCCAGAATTGCAAGCAACGGAAATGCAACCAGCAGCAGCATCAGCTTTTCCGACATTCCGGCACGGTAAAAAACAAATACCAGCGATAAAAAAACCAGGGCTGATCCGGCATCCCGCTGAAGAACAACGAGGATTATCGGAACAAAAATAATTCCTCCCAGGGTTAATAATGTTCGTGGCTTTAAGATGTCAACATCCAGGTTGCCGAGGTATTTTGCCACTGCAAGTGCAGCCCCGATCTTTGCAAACTCTGTAGGCTGAACGGCAATCCCGGCAATCTGGAACCAGGATTTTGATCCGGCGATTTCCCGGCCTGAGAACATCACTGCGACCAGCAGGAACACTCCTATCCCGTAAAACAGGTAAGCAAATTGCGAGAAAAATTTCCCATCGATCAGGAGGATGATCATGGCAATGAGCAAGGCGGCGATGATCCAGATCAGCTGCTTGCCGTACCGTGTATTCATATCGAGAATACTGCTGTGCTTTTCGTCGAAGACGGCTGCATAAATATTTAACCATCCAAGTAGAATCAGTACAAGGAACAAGATAACCAGCCACCAGTCTATGTGCTGAAATATGCCCCGACGTTCTCTCATTGGTCAACAATCTTACCTTTTGTAAGCAGGATCCCATTGATCATGCTCTGCTCCAGATCTTTTCTCTTCACGATCCGCCGGATGTATTTTTCAATCATCAGGCTGGCAATCGGGGCCGCCCATGTTGCACCATATCCCGAGTTCTCAACAACAACCGAGATGGCAATTTTCGGGTTATTCATGGGTGCAAAGGCAACAAAGATGGAATGGTTCTTCCCATGCGGGTTTTGTGCGGTTCCGGTCTTACCGCAAAACGGGATGCTGTCGATCTTCGCAGCTGCAGCTGTTCCTGCTTCCACAACATCATGCATTCCTTCTACGACAATTTCGAAATAACGTGAATCAATGGTTGGAATATTCTTTTGCTGATAATGTTCATTCAGCTTGTTTTTCTGTCCTATGGCCCTGATGATATGCGGAGTATAATAAAATCCCCGGTTGGCAATCATGGCAGCGAGATTTGCCAGCTGTACCGGTGTAATCCCGATCTCTCCCTGGCCGATTCCGAGGGAAATAATCGACATCGAATTCCAACGGTCCTTCCCATGATATTTGTCATAATAATTGGAGGATGGAATATTCCCGTTCAATTCTCCGGGGACATCGACGCCCAGCTTCTTACCAAATCCCATGCTCAGCACATTATTCCTCCATACTTCATACCCTTCACGGGTTGTGGAAAATGTTTTTTTGTCGATGATGGAACGGAAGACCCTGCAATAATAAGTGTTACAGGAATACTGAATGGATTGACGCAAGTCAAGTGGCGACCAGTGATTATGACAACCAACCATCTTCCCGTTTCCGAGTGAGAAACCGCCCGGACAGCTATATCTTGTGTCAGGAAATAGCACGCTTTCCTGCTGCCCGACGAGTGCTTCAACCAGCTTGAATGTAGATCCCGGCGGGTACATGGCCATCAGCGAGCGGTTGAAAAGTGGCACCAGGACAGAATCCTTGCTGAGCTTCATGTAATTTTTCTTCCTTGCCCTGCCAACCAGCAGGTTTGGATCATACGAAGGACTGGAAACCATGCAAAGGATTTCGCCCGATGATGGCTCAATGGCCACGATGCTTCCTTTCTTGCCGGTCATCAGCAGTTCCCCATAGGATTGAAGATCCGCATCCAGCGAGGAATAGAGATCTGTGCCGGCAAATGATGTGGTATCGTATTTTCCTTTCTGAAAACTTCCTTTGTCACGGTTAAACACATCGACCACGCGGATCTTCATCCCTTTCTTTCCGCGCAGGATCTCTTCGTAGGATCTTTCAACGCCGCTGATCCCTACATAATCGCCCGAACGGTAATAGCTGTTTTTCTGGATGAATTCCGGGCTGACCTCCCCGATGTACCCGAATGCGTGCGGGGCGATCGGAAAACTGTATTTTCGCAAAGGATGCGGCTGAACAAAAAACCCGGGAAACTTGAATATTTTTTCTTCGAGGTAACCATAATTCTCCCGGCTGATCTGTCCTTCAAACAATGAAGCCCGGTAAGGAGAATAGCTCCTTGCTTTCTCCATCCGTTCTATAAAATCTTCCTTTTCAATCCCGATCAGCTTACAGAATTCAGCCGTATCAATCGTTTTAACCTGCCTTGGCGTAACCATCAGGTCGTATGCAGCTTCATTATAAACCAGCAGTTTCCCGTACCGGTCGAAAATAAGTCCCCGCGCAGGCCATTGCGTGATGTAGCGAAGCACATTGTTGTTGGCGGAAAGCACGTAACGGTCGGCAATGATCTGGATAGTAAATAACCGGATGATGAAAATCAGTGCGATTAAAAAAAATAGTCCTAGGATGATTATTTTCCTGCTGGAGTTTGCCCGTTCCATTTGCCGTTATCGCCTCCTTAAGATAATTTCCGGTGTGGTGATCACATTGCTCTTGTGCAGGGCACGATCATAAATGAAAGCCTTAAACTGGATGGTATCATGCAGCGGGTGAGGGTTCATATCCATTGTATTTGAAATGGTGCCTTTGATGGCCTTGCCGGGATCGAGCGGTGTTAACCACGGGATCCTTGCACTGAATGGAATCACGGTAACAACCTGGTTGAAAACGCCATTCTGCTTCTCGAAATACTGAATGACGAAATTGTAATAATAGGGCCCGCTTGACTGGTAAGGAGGAAAAGTATCGGCATCTGAATAAAAACCAATATCGCCATTCCCATCCTGGAATGAGATGCTCAGAATTCCCTGTTTTGCATACTGACCTGTGTCAAAAACGCTGGTATAACTCAGGAATCCTATCTGCGGTGTATCCGGATAACTCTCCTTCTTCATGCATCCCGACAGGATCCCGGCCAAGATGATTGGCAGAATAAATAAATATTTGATGTTCCTGTACATTTTACTCCCGATTCATGTGTTGACCGGTCCCGAAATGTTTACGACCTTTGTCAACAAAAATGCATGGTTTTGAGAGGCTAAAATTACAACTTTTTCGATCAGGATCAATTCAATAAATAAAAATGGACTTTAGCGACAGGCTCTTCAATATCCGTGACGAACGCACATTTAATGAAACCGCACTGGACATTTTCAGATTCCAGTATGAACAAAACAGGACCTATCGCCAATATGCGGATGCAGTGGGCACAGATCCTGCTGCAATCGTGCATTTCAGCCAGGTTCCGTTTCTTCCGATCCTCTTCTTCAAGACCGCTTCGGTGATCAGTGGCAATATGCCAGCAGTGAAAACCTTCCTGAGCAGCGGAACGACCGGAACTGAAAGAAGCAATCACCCCGTTACCGATCTGGATGTTTACAGGACATCCCTGCATCTTGGATTTGAAAAATTTTACGGATCCCTGGCAGATTATGATATTTTCGGCCTGATGCCGTCACCTGCAGAAAATCCTGATTCTTCCCTTATTTTCATGGTGAATGAATGGATCACAAGATCAGGCTCAGAACTTTCCGGCTTTTACCTCAACAATTATCAAAAGCTGGCAGAAATTCTGCAGAACAGGAAATCCTCCAAACGGAAATCCCTCGTGATAGGCCTCAGCTATGCCCTGATGGATTTTTCAGAATATTTTCAAACTTCATCTGCCGACCTGATTATCATGGAAACCGGAGGAATGAAAGGCAAAAGGAAGGAGATGATCCGGGAAGATCTGCATGATCACCTGGCAAAAAAATTCGGAATAGCCGTTATTCATTCAGAGTATGGGATGACCGAGCTGCTGTCGCAAGCCTATTCAAAAGGGAAAGGGAAATTTCATGCGCCCGGCTGGATGAAGGTGCTGACAAGGGATTCCAATGATCCGTTTCTGCTTTTCCCGCATGAAAAAACAGGTTGCCTGAACATCATCGACCTGGCCAATTTAAACTCCTGTTCCTTTATCGCGACCGAAGACCTTGGAAAGACTTTTGAAGATGGTTCGTTTGAAATGCTCGGACGATTTGACTCCAGTGCCGTGCGCGGCTGCAACCTGATGATTGCTTAAAACAAAGGCTCTCCAATGGGTTCAAGTATCCCAGGCGTCTCATTCCGCGGGGAATTCACCAGTTTGGAAACGGGGTAAGCCGTTAATTTTTCAACAGGAAAAGGCCGGAGTAATCCGAGAAGCTCGTTTTCACTTGTTCTTTCCATCCATTTCGCTTCATCCTTACGCGTCAGGATCACCGGCATCCTGTCATGGATCACCTGCATTTTCGGTGGTGAAGCAATAGTAAGGATTGAAAATGAATGAATGATCTCGCCATCGGCACTGACCCATTTGTCCCAGATTCCTGCCAATGCAAAAGGTGACTTGTCTTTCATCGTGATCCGCACCGGGATCTTCTCTGCATCTTTCTTCCATTCATAATAACCATCAGCCAGGACAAGGCACCGCTTGTTCCTGAAGGATGCTTTGAATGATGGCTTGTCAAGTATGGTTTCGGATTTTGCATTGATCATCTTGTTCCCGATCGAACTTTCTTTTGCCCAGAACGGAATCAATCCCCAGAGATAGAAGCTGAGTATTGCCGGGTTCTCGTCGGATATGACCGCCAGGTCCTGCGTGGGCGCGCAGTTGTAGCGTGCCTTGTATATCGCACTGCGGACGGTGACACCAAACCGCTCTTTGATCAGTTCATCTTCGAGAATGAAAGAATAACGGCCACACATAATATAAAATGACGAATATGAGAATGACGAATATGAGAATGAAATTTTTGAATGTCGAATGTCGAATTTTTCATCTTCTGAATCATTCTGAATTATTTAATTATTGCCCTTTCATTCGCATATTCGTTATTCATGTCATTCGTCATTCATTATTACTATAATCAATCTTTGCCATTAACTACAATTACGATCTCTCCCTTCACTGGTTTGTCTTTGAAATGCGCGATCAATGTTTCAAAATTCCCCCGGACATTTTCTTCGTACAGTTTCGTAAGTTCCCTGGAAACGCTCGCCATCCGTTCATTACCGAAGTACTGCATGAACTGTTCCAGCGTCTTTACCAACCGGTGCGGGGATTCATAAAAGATCATCGTGCAGGTCTCAGTAGAAAGCTCTGTAAGCCTTGTCTGGCGTCCTTTTTTATGCGGAAGAAATCCTTCAAACAAAAACCTGTCGGAGGAAAAGCCTGAGTTCACCAGCGCGGGAACAAAAGCTGTTGCTCCCGGCAGGCATTCAACAGGAATATTCTCATTCAGGCATTCCCTGACAAGCAGGAATCCCGGGTCGGAGATGCACGGAGTTCCGGCATCGGTGATCAGTGCAATGGTCAGTCCGGATTTAAGTCTTTCGATCAGTCCGCTCAATGTTTTATGCTCGTTAAAGGCATGATGCGGGATCATCTTTTTCGGGATCTCATAATGTTTCAGCAGGATCCCTGATTTTCTGGTGTCTTCCGCCAGGATCATGTCTGCTTCCCTGAGGACACGTAAGGCCCGGAAGGTAATATCTTCGAGGTTCCCTATCGGGGTCGGAACGATGTACAACTTTGCCATTCGTTATTTTTTCATGATCAGCTTAAACCCCACGCCGTGTACATTGATGAGTTCCACGGTAGGATCCGCTTTCAGGTATTTCCGGAGTTTCACGATGTAGACATCCATGCTTCGGGCATTGAAATAGCTGTCGTCACTCCAGATCTGGTTTAACGCGGTACTCCGCTCCAGCACTTCGTTTGCATTAGTGCATAGCAGATGCAGTAACCCGGCCTCCTTGGAAGTCAGTTTCTGTTCTTTCCCCTTAATGGACAGTATCTGCCTGTTAAAATCGAATGTATATTGCCCGATGGTAAAGATGCCTTCTTCTTCATTGCCAGGTTTCCCGGCATCTTCCGTACGCCGCAAGATAGCCTGCATACGCATCAGCAATTCTTCCATGCTGAATGGCTTGGTCATGTAATCATCGGCACCAACTTCGAATCCCTTCAGTTTGTCTTCCTGGAGTGATTTTGCCGTAAGGAAAAGTATCGGGGTCTTTTTACCGGAAAGCCTGATTTCACGTGCGGTTGAAAAACCATCCCTGACCGGCATCATGATGTCGAGAATGAAAAAATCAAATTCTTTCTTTTTAGAAATTTCCACTGCTTCCTGGCCATTGACGCACAGGGTAGAGAGGAAGCCCTTTGCATCCAGGTAATTTTTCAGGATATTTCCGAGGTTCCGGTCATCTTCAGCCAGCAGAACACGTATTTGTTTTTTTTCCATTTTGAAAAATTAGTAATCAGTGTGATTTTCAAAACAACCTATTTTAACCACCATGTTTACAAAGGATGCACAAAGTTCACCTTGAAAGCCTGGTAATCATTGTGTATATCATAGTGCTCTTTGTGATTTATTACTATTTCCAATCAATTTCTTTCGACGAGTTTAAAAGGCAAAAACACTTTGAATGTGCTTCCTTTATTCACTTCGCTTTCCAAACTGATCTTCCCGTTATGTTCTGCCACGATGGCCTTCACATAACTCAGTCCCAACCCAAAACCCCTTACTTCATGAATGTTCCCGGTAGGAACCCGGTAAAGTTTTTCAAATACTTTTTTTTGCTCAGCCTTGCTGATGCCAATGCCTTTGTCCTCGATGGTCAGAAGAATCCCGGACGATGTGTTTTCGGTACTAATCCTTATAACGGGCTTTTTCGGGGAATATTTGTTTGCGTTGTCAAGCAGGTTGTAAACAAGATTGGTGAGATGCACCTTATCTCCTTCCAGAATTGAATTCACAGCCATAAAGTTTTTCAGGATCACACCATCCTTGATCTCAACCTGGATATTGATATTTTTGATCACTTCCGATATAACTTCATGAAGATCGATCTTCTCTTTGTTCATCTTCATCTGCCCCTTATCAATCACCGCTGTTTGCAAAATCTTTTCAGCCATCACCGCGAGCCTTTTATTTTCCTCACTGATCATCCTGACATAATTCTCAGTGAATTCAACGGACTGCCGGATATCCTGGTCACCCAGGGCTTCGCACGCAAGAGAAATGGTGGATATGGGCGTTTTAAACTCATGCGTCATGTTATTGATGAAGTCATTTTTCACTTCCGAAAGTTTCTTTTGCCTGAAAATAGTGGTAATTGTATACGTGAAGGAATAAACGATGGCGATGATCAGGATGATCGAGATCAGCAGCATTCCCCAAAGCTCCGTAAGGAGAAACTGTTTTTCATGCGGAAAATAGATGAGCAGGTATTGCGGGGAGGAAAAAAAATCGTTCTGAAACAGCGGTGATGCATAGCTTTTCTCTATCAGTTCCTTGCGGAAGTTTATCGATTTCTCCATCTTAAAGACAGAGGAATCCTGCTGGTAGATCCCGAATTCAAAACGCGTGTCAATGCCCCGGATATTCAGTTCCTGCGAGATCAGGGAGTCCAGTTCGGCCTTGGTGATGAAACTTTCGTAGGGAAGATGCCGGTTGAAGTTCAGCATTCCCTCGTCCTGGCTGGTCTCCATGGCTTTTTTCTTTTCCATCCGCTCCAGCTTTTTCACGATGCTTTCCTTTGCTTCGTTAACGCTCCTCCGGAAGATGGCTTCCTTCACTGCCGATGCATTCTGGATCCAGTAGATCTGGATACCCATCAGACCAATCAGGGCGATGGTCATGACAATGATCGTGAAAATTATTATCCGGCGGTTCATTTCTACAAAAATACATTAATTTTCAAGAAAGGATTTTAACAATATTTAACGTATATTAATATTCCTTAACAGTTGACAGGCCTTTTCCGGACTATCTTTGTGTACCTTAATTTCCTGATGTTCTTATAATTGTTAGGGTTTTTCGTTTTGGTTAAGCGATTTTTACAAGTTTCATTGCATTAAAATTTGTTTTTTGATTTTAAGTGTGCCCATCCGCGGCACACTTTTTTTTTATTACTTCCGATCTTTGTTCTAATTTCGTTTGCTGTTATGTTTACAACAATAGGCACATAGGTCACAATAGTAATTCAATCACTAAAAATGCATTTATGGAATTACTCAAATTAGACATCAGCAAAGCGATCTCATTCCTGGCTCCGGGCGTACTGGATTCTTTTGAAAAGCATGCAGAAGACCAGCATCCGCTGCTGCTTTCAGGCAAAGGTAAAGGAAACGATTTTTTAGGATGGGTCAGGCTTCCATCCGGAATTTCAAAAGAATTCCTGAACCAGATCAAAGAGGATGCAGCGCGGCTTTCAAAGTCTTCGCAGCTTCTTGTTGTGATCGGGATCGGCGGATCATACCTTGGTGCACGGGCGGTGATTGAGGCATTGAATCATCCGTTCGACATGCTGCTGAAGAATAGGAAGAACCCGGTCATCATTTATGCCGGGGAGAACCTGGGTGAAGATTATCATGCAGGATTGATGGAGATCCTTGATCAGTATGATTATTCAATTGCCGTAATATCCAAATCCGGAACAACTACGGAACCTGCCGTTGCCTTCCGGATGCTGAAAATCCACATTGAGAAGAAATATGGTCGTGCGGAAGCCGCCAAGAGAATCATCGCAATCACGGATGCATCCAGGGGGGCGCTGAAAGTCATGGCAACCGAAGAAGGTTATTCAACATATATCATTCCTGATGATGTAGGAGGAAGATATTCAGTTCTTACCCCGGTCGGACTGATTCCCATTGCTGTTGCCGGGTTTGATATTGACAAGCTGGTGCAAGGCGCACGTGAGATGGAGGCATTCTGCAAGACCCATACAACGGCAGATAAGAACCCTGCCATCTTTTATGCAGCAGTAAGGAATGCGCTGTACAAACAGGGTAAGGTCGTGGAATTGCTGGTGAATTACCAACCCAACCTGTTCTATATCACCGAATGGTGGAAACAGCTTTACGGCGAGAGCGAGGGGAAGGAAAACAAAGGGATTTTCCCGGCCGGCGCTGGTTTTACCACAGATCTTCATTCGCTTGGCCAGTATATCCAGGATGGTTCACGAATGCTCTTTGAGACGACACTCTCTGTTGAAAATCCCGGACATGAGCTCCGGGTACCGGCCGATCCGAAGAATCTCGACGGATTGAATTTCCTTGCGGGAAAGAGGATTTCAGAGATCAACCGGATGGCAGAACTCGGCACATTGCTTGCACACATCGACGGTGGAGTTCCTAACATCCGCATCAGCATTCCTGCTGTTAATGAAGAGACCCTGGGACAACTGATGTACTTCTTTGAATTTGCCTGCGCATTAAGCGGTTATTCACTTGGGGTAAATCCTTTCGATCAGCCCGGCGTAGAAGCTTACAAGAAAAACATGTTCGCATTACTCAACAAGCCGGGGTTTGAGAAAGAGGGTGAAGTGTTGAGGAAAAAGCTGGAGTAGAAGACAGAATTCAGAATTCAGAAGCACAAACACACTTGTCGATACTATGAAGTGAACCTCGTGCCTGGTCCCTATTGCCTATTGCCTATTGCCTATTGCCTATTGCCTATTGCCTATTGCCTATTGCCTAAAACCTCTTCCTCAATGACCTTCGGGAAATATTGATGTTCCAGCTCATGGATCTTCATAGCTAGTGTTTCAGCAGTATCCCCGGATTCCACGCTACATTTTGCCTGGAAAAGGATTTGTCCTTCATCATATTTTTCATTGACTGTGTGAATCGATATTCCTGATTCCTTATCTCCTGATTCTATCACAGCCTGGTGTACCTTCATCCCATACATGCCTTTTCCGCCGTATTTCGGAAGCAATGCAGGATGGATATTAATGATCTTCCCCGAAAAGGTTTTCAGAAGATTTCCAGGGACAAGCCATAAAAAGCCTGCAAGTATAAGGAAGGATATCCCGTTTTTTCTTAGTATAGCGGGTATTTTGTCGGTTTCATAAAATTCAACCCGTGAAAAGACTTCGGCAGGAACTCCCAGTTTCCGGGATCGCTCCAGCACCGGAGCGTCGGGGTTGTTTGACAAAACCATAGCTACACGGATAGACCGGGAAGACTGGAAGTATTCAATAATCCGCTGTGCATTGGATCCATTGCCTGAAGCAAAAATTGCGATCTTAATCATAGGTTTTTCGTTGTCCTGATTCGATGCAAATTTAACAATTGGAAGGAGATCATCATTCAACACTATTGACCCTCAATTTGTTGAAATTTAATAATGTTAAAAAATCTTAAATTATTTGGAATTGTAATTTAAAAATACCGTTCTTTGCAGTCCGTTTAACCAAAAAAGGAAAAATCATGTCTGACATTGCATCAAAAGTAAAAGCTATCATCGTTGATAAGCTCGGTGTAGATGAAAATGAAGTTACACCCGAAGCAAGCTTCACAAATGATCTCGGTGCTGACTCTCTCGATACAGTTGAGTTAATTATGGAGTTCGAGAAAGAATTTGATATCGCCATCCCTGACGATCAGGCCGAGAAAATAGGCACTGTTGGTGAAGCAATCGCCTACATTGAAAACAATACAAAGTAAGTTCTCACCCCTAAAAAGTGATAACTTGACCGTACTGTTTACCCTACATGAGAAGAAGAAATTAACATCCCTCCTACAGGAGGGATTCTTTTTTATCAACTTTAAAAATCGATTCAAGTGAAACTACGTCGAGTGGTTGTTACCGGACTTGGCGCACTGACGCCAATAGGTAATTCGGTAGAAGAATACTGGAAAGGGTTGATTAATGGCGTCAGCGGAGCTGGGCCAATCACCCGGTTTGATGTAACCAAATTCAAAACGCGGTTTGCCTGCGAAGTCAAAGGTTTCAACCCGGAAAATTATTTTGACCGGAAAGAAGTCCGCAAATATGATATTTACAGCCATTTCGGACTGATCAGTGCGGATGAGGCGGTAAAAGATGCCGGTTTTGACATGTCAAAACTGGATGGCAACCGCGTGGGTGTCATCATGGCTTCAGGAATTGGCGGACTGGATACCTTGATTTCGGAAGTGTCAAATTTCCTTCAGGGGGATGGAACTCCAAGGTTTAATCCATTCTTTATTCCGAAGATGATCTCCGACATCACGGCCGGTCATATCTCCATTAAATATGGATTCCGGGGACCGAATTTCGCCACAGTTTCAGCCTGCGCATCGTCAGCAAATGCACTGGTGGATGCTTTCAATTACATCCGCCTGGATATAGCAGATGCCTTTGTTGCAGGAGGCGCTGAAGCAGCTCTCAACCCGGCAGGCGTCGGTGGATTCAACGCCATGCACGCCCTTTCCACACGGAATGATGATTTCCTGACTGCTTCACGTCCTTTTGACAAGGACCGCGATGGTTTTGTCATCGGGGAAGGCGCTGGTGTCCTGATTTTCGAAGAACTGGAACATGCCCTGAACCGCGGAGCCAAAATCTATGCAGAAGTAGCCGGCGGCGGACTTTCAGGTGACGCATACCACATGACACAGCCGCATCCCGAAGGCCTTGGTGCCATCCTTTCCATGAAAGGTGCTCTGAAGGATTCAGGATTGACTACAAAAGACATTGATCACATCAACACTCACGGTACATCTACGCCACTGGGCGATATCGTTGAACCCAAAGCAATTCAGAGCGTTTTCGGCGAAGATGCTTACCGGATCAACATCAATTCAACTAAATCCATGACGGGTCATTTGCTTGGTGCTGCCGGTGCAATCGAATCCATCGCTTCAATCCTGGCTGTGAAAAACGACATTGTTCCTCCAACGATCAACCATTTCACCGATGATCCGGAAATTGACAACAAGCTGAATTTTACATTCAACAAAGCCCAGCATCGGGTTGTCAATGCTGCCCTGACCAATACATTTGGTTTTGGCGGACACAATGCTTCGCTCATTTTCAAGAAATTCAAGGAATAACAGACCGTTGAGCTTACCCTGTTTTAAACCGGTCCGATACTATCTTTCCTCAGAAAAACATCTTTATCATGCGATAAACAATATTTTCGGGTTCTACCCCGGAAATATTTTTTTGTATAAACTGGCCTTTCTTCACAAATCAGTCGGAACCGAAACTTCAGGCGGATCGAAGGTGAACAATGAGCGGCTTGAGTTCCTCGGCGATGCGGTGCTGGATGCGGTGATTGCCGATTACTTGTTCAAGACCTTTCCCACCAGGGATGAAGGATTCCTCACCGAGATGCGATCCAAGATCGTCAGCCGCGTTTCCCTTAATAAACTTGCCCAGCGGTTGGGACTGGAAAGCCTGATCCAACTGGTCGCAAATTCAACCAATGTGTACCGGTCTTGCCAGGGTGATGCATTTGAAGCCCTGATTGGCGCCATGTACCTGGATAAAGGATTCAGGTTTACACGAAAGATCCTCCTGGACCGGGTCATCAAGCAATTTTTCAATATCGATGAACTGGTCAGGCTCGAGGTGAACTTCAAAAGCAGGATGATCGAGTGGTCCCAGAAAGAGAAAAAAGTGATCACATTTGTTGTGGCTGATGAGATTGGCACCGGGTACAGGAAGCAATACGTGGTGGATATCCTGCTTGATGGCGAAACCCTTGCCCAGGGCCGGGATTATTCAATCAAAGGAGCTGAGCAAAGTGCCGCCGAAAAAGCCTGGGCGAATCTGAATGGCGAGCCTGCCGCAAATGAAGCCTGATTTGGTTCTTGACCTTACCCTATAAATTCCTTACATTTGTTGGAACATAACAATAATCCTTCAAATGGCAAAAAAGGTTTATTTGGGTGTTCGTTCGGAACCTGCGTTTTTTACACTCCTGGGAATTTCCTGCCACTTGAGGGACTACCGGCTCTCGTACCTGCTCAATTTGCATCTCGGTTTCTCCTTTGTCAAACGCGATGATCTTAAGATCACTGCTTCCTCAAACCAGGGTGAGGCAGCATTCTCATTCTACAGCTACCGCGACGAAGAACGGTTTAATTCCTATTATCTCATCGGGAACAGGAGCGAATCATTCACCCTTGTACCGGAAATGAAACAGTTTGATTTCCTTTTATTCGTGGAAGGAAGATTTAATAAGCCCGAGAAAGATGCCTTGATGAAAACAATTATAAAACTCCCCAGCATTCTCACCGTGTTTGAAACGAATGTCACTGAATTTAAAAACTTCGAGAATCTGCTGACAGATCTTGAAATCCATACTATGAATGTAAACAAATCACCACAAATCAAGTATCAACCAAAATAAATCTAAGGAGGAATAGCCATGTTTGAAAACCTGAAGAAAGCGTTCGATAAAGGCATTGAATTCGCCTTTTCGACAGAAGCCAAGATTGAAAAAGCAGCCAGGGATTTTGCTGCAGAAAACAACCTCAACAAGGAAGAGGCTAAAAAGCTGCTTGACCAATGGCTGAAAAAGTCGGAAGAAGCCAAGAAAGCCATGGAAAAGCAAATGGTTGACCTGCAGAAGAATTTATTGGAGAAGATGAATCTTGTCACCAAACAGGATATGAAAAAACTTGAAGACAGGATCAAAAAGCTGGAAGGTTTAGGCAAAAAGCCAGCTATCCCAAAGAAAAAGAGCGCACCTGTGAAGAAAGCTGTAAAAAAGACCATTGCAGGTTAGCAGAAACATTTTTTCATAAACCGCAAAGACGCAAAGACGCTAAAATAATTTCATTGGTTCTATTGTATTTGCGTCTTGGCGCCTTAGCGGTAACATTTAGTTTCCGGAAGTATTGATATGCTTACAAGTGTTATGATCATTTAACATAAAGACCGTGAAGATTTCAAGATTTGGTACGACAGTCAGCGAGATCGGCCGTGCAAGGGAAATCATAGGTATTGCCGTTAAATACGGCTTCAATGACTGGGTCACCAAGAGTGGCATGGGTAAATTCCTGGTCTCCAAGAAGCGGCTGGCCCGGATTGAGAAATTCACTAAGTGGGAACGGATGCGGATGGCCATTGAGGAACTGGGACCTACTTTCATCAAGTTTGGCCAGATCCTGGCAGATCGTCCTGACGTAGTGCCTGAAGCTTTGCGCGACGAGCTGAAGAAGCTACAGGATGAAGCCGTACCCATGCCGGATGAAGAAGCCATTGCTGAGATCGAAAAAGAGCTCGGCCGTTCTATTTCAGAAGTGTTCAGGGATTTTGACCGGAAGCGGCTTGCGTCAGCTTCCATCGCGCAGACATACCGCGCCGTTTTACTTAACGGCGAAGAGATCTGCGTTAAGATCAGGCGTACCGGCATTGAGAAGAAAATCGCCCTCGATCTGAGCCTGATGAATTTTTTCGCCGGCCGTGCACAGAAAAATAATCCAGAGATTGAAGCAATCAACCTGGTTGGAGTCATCAGGGAGTTTGGACGAACCATCACCCAGGAGCTGAATTTCAGGAATGAAGCGTCGAATGTGATCCGGTTCAAACATAACTTCGAAGGAGAACCCGACATTTATGTCCCCAGGGTTTTCCAGGAGTACACAACAGAAAAGATCCTGGTTGAGGAATTTATTTCAGGGATCAAAGTCAGCGAAATGGAGACATTGCTGACAATGGAACACGACCCGGTCGACCTTGCCCGGAAATGCCTGAAGCTCGTCTTTATGCAGATCTTTGATCATGGCTTCTTTCATGCAGATCCGCACCCGGGTAACATTTTCATCAGGAACGGGAATGTTGTATCATTCATTGACTACGGCATGATGGGCACACTGCGGCCGGAACACCTGCAGTTCCTGGGGAAATATGTACTGGGCTACATTCACCGTGATGCCCGTGCAATCACTGAAGCGCTGCTCCTGTTGTCGGGAAAGCGCACTTTCAGCCAGTTCAAAGATTTGGAATTCCAGGTATCGGATATGCTGGCTCATTACAAGTACCTGTCGGTTCAGGAGATGGACTTTGGCAAGGTGATGAACGAATCGGTGGACATCATTGTCCGCTTCGGACTGCGCATTCCTCCCAGCATCTACCTGCTCGTAAAAGCATTGATCACCATTGAAAGGGTGGCAGTCAACCTCTATCCACAGATCGATTTTGCACAAGAGATGCAGCCTTTTGCAGCCGAACTCATCAGGCAGCAATTTTCAGCCAAACAGTTTACACGGGAAGTGTTTGATGCGATCAAGGATTATTATAAACTGCTGATGGAATTCCCTTCCGAGATCAATGAGATCATTTATAAGATCAAGGAAGGACGATTCAAGACGATGATCGAAGTGAAAGGATTTGAACCGCTGGCAGAGCATATTGACATGGCCAGCAACAGGATCTCCATTGCCATCGTACTGGCGGCGCTTATCATCGGTGCATCTGTATTGTCACACTATCCACAGACTACCTGGCTCGGGATCATCATCTTTATTCTCGCTGCAATATTCGGATTCTGGCTGGTGATCAAGCTTTTCAAAAGAAACAAATTCTGATTTACGATTAATCCGATTTACGATTGACGAATGAATTTAAAAGAATGTCGATTGACGATTATAATAATTGACAGTAATGAATGATCCATATTGTCGGATTAGTCAAGACTCAACAAAAATCGTAAGTCGTAAATCAACAACTAATCAGCCAGTACAACAATCGCCTGTGAATGTAACGAAGAGAAGCCGTCGGTTATCATGTTGCAATAATAGATTCCAGCCGGTAAATGATTGCCCTGGTCGTCTTTCCCATCCCATGTAAGATCATGTCTTCCCGACGAAAACCATCCATTGTAAAGCGTCCTTACCTTTATGCCTTCCAATGATAAAATGCTGATTTCAGCATGCCCCTTCTTTCCCGTAAAGACAGGAATGATCGTAGATGACAGGAACGGATTGGGATAATTTCTGCCGATCCGGTCGGAAAATGATGCGGGTGGATTGCCGGTCCCATCCACGACCAGGTCCTGCAATAATAGTTTAGCGCCATTGTAGATCTTATGGCTTGCAGTATCCTGGATGAAGACACTGATTTCAAGGTTTTCGGCGATCCAATCCGGAAGCGTCGAAAATTGCAAATGAATTGTTTCCGAATCTGTATTGGTCATATCAATCACAGTACCTTTAGCATCAGGTGCCATAAGCCGCAGGACATACTGAAGGGAATCCTGGTTCTCCCAGGGGAAGTAAATGTGACTTTCGGTCAGTGCCAGGTGCAAAACTGTTCCTGGATTGATGAACTGACCCAACTTGTTGACTTTTACATCCACCGAATAATCATTCCCAGAATGCGTCCCGTAAATGAACATCTCAAACGGCGTCTTCTCTGCAATTTGTTTTTTGTAAAGTTGCAGATAAAACGGATAGAGACTTGTTGAAGGATTGCCCTGGTCATAGCTGAGTGTCCCGCCAAAAATAGCTGTTGGCAGGCTCCAGATCCCGTAATAGCTAATCCTGTCGTCGCATGCCGGAATGGTAAAAGAATCCCCGCTGTGATATTCGATGACCGCTACCGAATCCCCGTGTGAAACCAGGTCTTCCGCACCCATGGCCGCACCCGGACAATAGAAGCACCAGGTACCGGTCGCTACTTCCACCATCACATCCTGCTTGGCATGAGTATAGGTATTAAAGTACTGCGTCAGCGTATCGTTTGAATGATCCATATCAGTGGGAAGATTGGAATAAAATTCGGCCCTGTACAAGGCATCGGTAACAGGAGGTGTATACCCGGCGAAGGTTACAGATTTTGTATTGTCCATGGCCAGGCTCGTCACGGCTGAACTATCTTCATAAACAAGGTTTTCCTTATAGTCGTAAACACGAAAACCGGGATGGAATGTTTCCTGGTTTCTCCCGATATTCCTGATGAAGAAGGAAGGAATAAATGGTTTTCCGGGAACAAACTGATCCCCCATCAGGATCTTCTCCGAACGGATATCATGGCTGTACGGGATGTACAGGTAAACATTATCGATGTACCATTGATTGATGCCTGTTGTATTTCCGCTGAAAAAAAAGCAAAACTGAAAATGGGGATGATTGACATTGCCATTGGCAATAGGGACACTCATGAAGGCAGCTGGCAGCGTACTGGCGATAGTGGTCTGCCATACCGTGTTCCAGATGCCGTTGGTATCGGTCCGCGTAGCAACACCTACTGAATATCCTCCCGACCAGTTGCTGATCATGTGATGAAATTCCAGGTTGACTTTGGTGATCCCGGTAAGGTCAAAAACAGGAGAAATAAACCGTGATATCCCATTGAAATCCGGGTAGAAGCCAAACATGGCTTCGGGAGCTGAACCACCAGCGTAAAAAGTGTAAGATGAATCCCAGTTTTCGGCATGGGCATCGAAACTCCATCCTGCCGGGGGGAAGGTACCTGAGAAGTCTTCGTAGAGGAGTGATTGCGCACCGGCCTCGAAAATGAAAGTCAGAATAAAGAGGAAAATAATAATTACTTTCTTCATTTTGAATTTTTCGGTCTGCCCCTTTCGATTCTTATGCAAAAGTTGTTTTTCTGAAACAGGTTCTATTGTTTCTCGAAAAGAAAACCAGGACAGGTTTTCAGAAAGACCCGGTGAATTGCTTCAGGAAGCGCAGGTCATTCTCGAAGAACAACCGTAAATCTTTGATCTGGTACTTCAGCATCGTTGTGCGTTCAATTCCCATCCCGAAGGCAAAACCTGTATACACATTGCTGTCGATGCCGCAGTTGTCAAGTACACTGGGATCAACCATGCCGCAGCCAAGGATTTCAACCCAGCCGGTATATTTGCAGATATTACATCCTTTTCCGCCGCAGATCAGGCAGGAAACATCCATTTCACCGGAAGGTTCCGTGAACGGGAAATAGGATGGGCGCAGGCGGATCTGTGTTTTTTCGCCGAACATCTCTTTGGCAAAATAGAGCAGGGTCTGTTTGAGATCAGCGAAGGATACATTTTTGTCGACATACAACCCTTCAACCTGGTGAAAGATGCAGTGGGCGCGGGCTGATATTGCTTCATTGCGAAAAACTCTTCCCGGGAAGATCATACGTATCGGGGGCTTTGTCCTTTCCATGGTTCGGATCTGCACCGATGAAGTATGTGTCCGTAAGGCGATATCGGGATCTTTCTCAATGAAAAAAGTATCCTGCATATCGCGGGCCGGGTGCTCTTCCGGAAAATTCAGTGCAGTAAAATTGTGCCAGTCGTCTTCAATTTCCCGGTTTTCGGCAATTGTAAAACCGATCCGTGAGAAGATCTCGATGATCTGGTTCCTGACGATAGAGATCGGGTGCCTTGCACCCAGTTCTATCTGTTCGGCAGGCCGGGTCAGGTCCATGCCTGATTTGCCATGATCGACAGAAGATTCCATGGCCTGCTTTAACGCGCTGACCTTTTCCTGGACCTGGTTCTTCAGGTCGTTCAGCAATGCTCCCACCTCTTTTTTCTGGTCGTTAGGGAGAAGCTTGAACGATTCAAACAAATCGGTAATAATTCCTTTTTTGCTGAGGAATTTAAGCCGGAACTGCTCCACCTCTCCGGGATCTTCCGAAGAGAATGAAGCAATTTCCTGCATTAAAATTTTTATTCTGTCCTGCATGAATTAGTCAACAATCTTTACCGTCATCTTTATATCTTCAACAGGCCTGTCACTCCCGTCTTTTTTAACAGAAGCAATCTTGGTGATTACATCAAGGCCATCGGTGATCTCACCATAAACGGTGTATTCGTTATCAAGGAAATGAGCGCCCTTCTCGGGTTCCACGATATAGAACTGTGAACCTGAAGAAGCTTTTGCAGGATTCGGCGTACGGGCAGCTGCCAGGGCACCTCTCTTATGCGTAAGTTTCGGGTTGAATTCAGCAGGGATCGTATAACCAAGGTCACCACTACCCAGAGCCTGTCCGGCCTTTGCAGTTTTCGAATCGGGATCACCGCCCTGGATCATGAAGCCAAGGATCACACGGTGAAAAAGTGTTCCATCATAAAAACCGGATTTTGCCAGTTTCACGAAGTTGTCACGGTGCTTGGGTGTTTCATTGTACAGGAAGCCCTTCATATCACCAAATTTGGTATGGATAACGAACTTCACGTTCTTTCCCTGGGCGGCGCCAGTCTGTCCATTACTTGCAGTAGTCATCATAACGATTAGAATAAATGATAAAAAAATGATTCTTTTCATAGCTGGTAAGATTTTTTGTTAAGATGGGCAATATTAGTAAAAATAATGATGTGAAATCAGGCTGAATGGCTGATTTTTTGCTTTTCAATGTAGCATTTCCGGCAGAGGGGTTCGTAAGCATCCATCTCTCCCAGCAGCACCTGCTGGTTACTTTTGACGATCCTGTGGGAATAGTGTGCAAGATCACCGCAATTCATGCAGATCGCATGGATCTTCGTCACATATTCTGCTGTTGCGATGAGTGCAGGCATCGGGCCAAAAGGGTTTCCCAGGAAATCCATGTCAAGGCCGGCAACCAGGACACGGATGCCGTTGTTGGCAAGGGTATTACAGACATCAGTGATCCCTTCATCGAAAAACTGTGCCTCATCGATCCCGACAACATTCACATCATTCGTCATGAGGAGGATCTGGGAAGAAGACTCCACTGGCGTTGAAAGGATCGCATGCGCATCATGCGAAACAACCTGGACCTCATCATAGCGGGTATCCATTTTCGGCTTGAAGATCTCGACTTTCAATTTGGCGATCCGGGCCCGGTTCAGCCGGCGGATAAGCTCTTCAGTCTTTCCAGAGAACATGGATCCGCAGATTACTTCGATCCACCCGACGCGTGAAGGAATGTTTTTTTCGATGAGCATAGTATCCAGCTGAAAATTTTTACCTTTATACCGTAGAAGCTCACAAAAATAAGAAATTCAGTTTAGCATTAACGGATATTTTTTAGATGAATACTACCATTCTCAAGGATGAAATTCAATGGTTGCTGGAAGCAATCAAAGAACAATTCGAGGTTATCCAGACCTATGAAGAGAGGATCCCGCAGATCGAATTTGATATCCTCATGGACAATGTCCGAAAGCTGTATGAAAAGATGCACCTCCTGAACAGGACCAATGATCCGTTTGGATTTTATGACTTAAAGTCCGCAGAGCATCCCATGAAAGCTGCAGAACCGCTTACACGGCCTCCGGCGGAAACCAGGACTGAAGAGATCAAAGGGAAGGAGTCCTCATCTGTGAAAATAATGTATGATGAGAACAACGGAAATTCTTCCGTTAGTTCAGCCATAAAAGATGACCAATGGCAGAACATGGATCTATTTAATACTGAAATGCCAGGTTTTTCAGGGAAATTGCAGGAAGCACGCAACAAAACCCTTTCGCCCAGGATCAGGAAATCCAATCCTCATGATCTGAAAGCGATCATCTCGATCAACGAGAAATTTCTTTTCATCAATGAACTTTTCGATGGAAACCTCAGGGAATACAATGAGAACATTGAAACACTCAACAGGTTCTCCGATATTAAATCAGCCCTGGGATTCCTCGATGTGCTCAGGAAAAAGAACCTATGGAACAGCGAATCCATTGCCTTTACGAAGATCAGGGAATTGCTGGAGGAGAGGTTCAGGTGATCAGCGATCAGGCAATAGGCAATAGGCAATAGGCAATAGGCAATAGTCGAATACCGAACATCGAATCACATTCTTCCGGAAATATCAATCTCCTTTATTTCGGTAATGATCTGTTGTATACCGGCAAGATCACTTTCAAGCATCATCCGCATCTTATATTTCTTGATATCGGGAAGACCTTTCAGGTATCCGCTGTAGAATTTACGCATCTCAAGGATTGCAGGGATTTCTCCTTTATATTCAACAGACCGCTGAAGATGCAGCAACAGCACATCCATCCGTTCAGTGATCGTGGGTGGGGCAATCAGTTCGCCATGGTCAAGGTAGGTGCGGATCTCCCGGAAGATCCATGGATTGCCAATGGCCGCACGGCCAATCATCAGCCCGTCGACTCCATACCGGTCCCTCATCTCCTTTGCAATCACGGCACTTGTAATATCACCATTCCCGAAAACCGGGATCTTCATTCGAGGATTGTTTTTCACTGCAGCAATCAGGGTCCAGTCGGCTTTGCCCGTGTACAGCTGGGCGCGTGTCCGGCCGTGGATGCTGATCGCCTGCACACCGGCATCCTGGAGCATCTCGGCAATATCGACAATGTGCTTCCGCTCCTCGTCCCAGCCCAGGCGTGTCTTTGCCGTGACAGGCAGCGTAGTTGAACGCACCACGGCCTCCGTCATCCGGATCATTTTCGGGACATCATTCAACAGCGCTGCGCCACATCCCTTCACAACAACTTTCCTTACAGGACAACCAAAATTAAGGTCGATGAAATCGGGATGGGCGGCTTCAGCAATAATTGCTGCCTGCTGCATATTCTCGACCGAGGGTCCGAAGATCTGTATGCCAACCGGGCGTTCTGCTTCGCGGAACTGCATCTTGTCATTGCTCTTCTTTGCGTCCCTTACCAGTCCTTCAGAAGAGATAAATTCAGTGATGGCAATGTCCACACCAAACGGCTTGCAAACCGAACGGTACGGCGGATCCGTAACATCCTCCATCGGCGCCAGCAGCAGCGGGCAATCACGCATTTCTATATTTCCGATCCTGACCAAAAATCTGTACTTTTGCGGCAAAATTAGTCAATTCTGGAAACCGCATGAAAACTGCCATCCTGGGTCACCTGTCGCCATTCGCTAAGCTGATTTTTTTCCTGATGCTCCTTCTGACAGGGTTGATCGTTGCCCTGGGCATCGGCATTCTGCTTGCAAACCCGATCTATCATATCAACCTGCTGACCGATATGAAACTGCTCTCTGATTTCAGCAACCCGGCTACGGTCAGCCTGATGAAATTCTTACAGATCGTACAATCCATCGGGCTCTTCATTGTTCCTGCATTACTGGCAGGATATTTTTTCGAACGACGTCCATTAGGTTATGCAGGACTGAACAAGATCCCGGGGGCCATGATTTTTCTCCTTGTCCTTTTGCTTATGTTTGTCACGCTGCCTTTTATCAACTGGCTGGTTTCAATCAATGAGATGATGAAGCTTCCGTCGTTCCTGCAGGGCATTGAACAGTGGATGAAAGACTCCGAAGACCAGGCTACACAGCTGACGGTTGCTTTCCTCGATGTCAGGACCACCGGCGGATTCCTGGTAAATATGTTTGCGATTGCCATTCTGCCTGCCGTAGGAGAAGAATTGCTTTTCAGGGGAGTGCTGCAACGCTTGTTTGGCGAGTGGTTCAGGAACATTCATGTGGCGATTTTCTTCACTGCCTTTATCTTCGGTGTGATCCACATGCAGTTCTATGGCCTGCTTCCCCGCATGATGCTGGGTGTAATTTTTGGCTATCTTTACTACTGGACCGGTTCTTTGTGGGCCCCGATCTTCGCACATTTCCTCAACAATGGAGCAGTTGTTATTGCATCGTTTCTTTCGAACCTGAAGATCATCAGTTCAGACTACGAAAGTTTCGGCAACACCAGCAACCTCTTCCTGTTCTTCGGAAGTGTATTGTTCTCCGGGCTGATCATCTGGCTGATCTGCAAAAGGCGAAAACCAGTTGAGCCGCTGACTGCTGAGAACTCAAGAAATCCTGATAATCTATAAAGTTGCAATTTTTTTACAATCATGTTTAACCACAATGTTCACAAAGAAAGTACCATGAACACAAAGAAAAAATTTGTGCACTCTATGTTAATCATTGTGTACTCTGTGGTTATTTAATCACCAGGAATATCAGCATGAACCGAAGGATCCGGCAAATCATCTCTTACGCTGCCATACTGATCTGTGGCCTCCTTCTGGCTATCTTTATCTTCCGGAATCTTCTTTTTCAATTCTATCTTCATAAAAAAATAGAAAAGTTCAACCTGTCCTACCATGTTGAACTTGTCATAAAGCAAGCTGCACTGCAGGGAATTTCATCCGTCTCACTTTCTGGCATCACATTAAAACCTGAACATTCCGACACACTGGTAAAAGTCGGTTCTGTTTTTGCATCCTTCAGCCCGTGGAAACTATTATTCAGAAAGATTGTCCTGCGTGATCTGCGTGTCACCAACGCAAGGATCAGCTTCGTCAATCAAAACGGGAATTCCAATTACCGTTTCCTGCTCAATGGCCGCCATGGCTCTTCGGATGAGATCATGGATCAGCAGGGAAGTTATGCTTCGAAGGTTCACCGGATATCTGAAATGGTTTTTTCGCTTTTCCCGAATACGCTGAATATCGAGAACCTGGTTGTAACAAGTACGACCAATGGTCACCTCGTGAGCTTCTTCATGAACAACATCATGATCCGCGATCATGCATTCATATCGACGATCAATATGCAGGAAGGTCCGCTTCTCTCCTCCTGGAAGCTGAAGGGGAAGCTGGATCCGTCTGATCACATTGCAGGATTCACAATCTGTTCAGGAAACCAGCAGAAGAATACGATTCCTTTCCTGGATTTCAGGTGGGGTGCCGATATCCGGTTTGATACGGTGACATTCGACCTGGCTGAAGCGCAGTCCGGTGATCTGACCGGAATTCACGGATCAGTGAGCATCCGCGGACTTTACATCAAACATGAAAAGATTGCTGCCGAACCGGTTACCTTTGATAAGCTTGGAATAGATTACCTGGTAAATGTGGGAAATGATTATGCCGAGTTGGACAGTTCATCCCTTGTAACCTTTAACAAGCTTGATTTTCATCCCTATTGTCTCTTCCGGCCGAAGCCTTCAAAACAGCTGACACTAAGGATCCGCAAGCCGGAATTTCCTGCTGAAGATCTTTTCAGTTCACTGCCGGAAGGATTGTTTTCAAATCTTTCCGGGATAAAAGTCAAAGGCAAACTCTCCTGGTTTCTCAACTTTTATGTTGATCTGGCCATTCCTGATTCACTTGTGTTTGATACAGAATTGAAGCGGCACCAGTTTGCTGTTCTCTCCTATGGTAATTCCGACCTGTTAAAGATCAATGAATCCTTTTCCTACACTGCTTACGAGAAAGGTGTTCCCGTGCGTACTTTCATGGTAGGCCCGGAAAATCCGGATTTCCGGACGATCGATAAAATTTCTCCCTACCTTAAGCTGGCTGTGCTTGGTTCCGAAGATGCCGGCTTTTACCAGCACCGCGGATTCTTACCGGATGCATTCAGGGAATCCTTTATCACCAACATCAAAGAACACCGTTTTGCACGCGGCGGAAGCACCATCAGTATGCAGCTCGTCAAGAATGTATTCCTGAACCGGAATAAGACCATCGCCCGGAAACTGGAAGAAGCCCTGATCGTCTGGCTCATCGAGAACCAGGGATTGAGCACAAAGGACAGGATGTTCGAGGTGTATCTCAACATCATTGAATGGGGACCGGGCATTTACGGCGCCAATGAAGCAGCCAGGTTCTATTTTAAAAAAGATGCAGCGCGGCTGACCCTGGCGGAATCAATTTTCATGGCATCGATCATCCCGCGACCCAAATGGTTTAACTATTCATTTGATGAAAGCGGTCACCTTGGAAATTCTACCGTGGAATTCATGAAACTCTTATCCGGCAAGATGCTGAAGAAAGAACAGATCAGTCAGCAGGAGTATGACAAACTGGTGCCTGATGTTGAGTTAAAAGGTCCGGCCAGGCTGCTGTTAAAGAAAAACAATACGGCTCTTCCCGATACAACCGCTGAAAGTGATCTTGGATTGTGATGCTATTTTATCAGCATATCTTGTATAAAAAAATATCTATCTTTGACCGGCTGATGTTGCCGAGACCAACGGATCCTTGCCAGGCTTGCTGAATTCCGCCAACATCATTGAAAAATATTTCAACTCTCATCTGCATTTATGCACGGAAAAGCATCAAAAAGCGAAGGGAAAAAGATCAGGATCCTGATTGTTGATGACCATGCCATCATCCGGGAAGGCCTGATGCGGATCATTCAATCCGAAAAGGATATGGAGGTGGCAGGAAGCGTCAAGAATGCATCGGAAGCGATCAATGAATTATCGGGCCACCCTGTCGATGTTGTAATCCTGGATGTCAATATGCCCGGGCGGAGCGGATTGGATATCATCAAAGACATTAAAAAACTTCAGCCAAAAGCTGCGGTACTCATGCTGAGCATGTACTCGGAAGAACGATTTGCGATCAGGGCGCTCAAAGCAGGTGCTTCCGGGTACCTCACCAAGGATATGGCAACAGAAGAGGTTATTTCTGCGATCCGGATCATTCATTCAGGGAGAAGATACATCACTGCGACCCTGGCTGAAAGCATGGCCAACAACCTCCAGGAGACCTCGGAAAAAAACCCTCATGATTGTTTATCCGACCGGGAGTTTGAAGTAATGTGCATGATCGGAGCCGGGAAATCCGTTAACGAGATTGCTGAAGTTCTCTCACTCAGCAGCCGCACAGTCAGCACATACAGAAGCCGGATCCTCATCAAAATGAACCTGCCCAATACATCCAGGATCATGCAATATGCCATCAGCAAAGGACTCGTAGATAATAACTAAAATCTTTTTTGTAGTGCAATATCCTACAATAACTTTCCCGATCGATTGCATTTGCAGGAGAATAATCACTACTCTTTTTCGAACATTTTCCTTAGTAACAGATTCGCAAAAAAGTTTTATCATTGCATAGATAGTTTTGCAAACCGGTTTTACGAAACCTGCTACCGACTTTACTTTCTTCACTATATTATCAAACTGATGGAAAAGCAGCAGTTTATTATTTTGGAAGATTGCCAGTTACTCTGTAATGGGTTGCGGGAATGGCTGAAGGAGGAAAATGGGTACAAAGTACTGATGCAAACAGGAAACTGGAATGAATTCAAACGTAAAGTCGAGACCCGGGAACGCACACATGTCATCTCCTCCTTTCAGTGGATCTTAAAACACCCGGGATTACAGGAGTTCAATGATTTCTTTAAAGAGCATCCCTGGGTGAATGTCGTTTGTCTTGACGACGGCTCACCAACCTTTTCATCAATCAGTCTTTTCGATTCAACCATTTGCGGTGTAATCAACCTGACCTCCAACAAGGAAGAGTTCCTGTGGGGTGTGAAAAATGTTGTGGAAGGAAGGTTTTATATTTCGAGGAGAAGGTCGACCGTTGAACCCGGTCCGCACGAAAACCTGGATCCTGAAAAAGCACGAAAAGACATTCTCCTTTCACAGCGGGAGGAAGAAGTTCTGAATTACATCAGCCTTGGTTACTCCGACAAAGAGATCGCCGAAGTATTATTTCTTAGCAGGCGCACGATCAATGGTTACCGAATGACGCTGCTGGCCAAATTTGGTGCAAAAAATTCTGCTCACCTTGCAAGGTTTGCAGCGGAAAGGAATTTCCGTGTGATGGAAAAAAACAACTACACCGATAGAGTTCCATCCGTTTGCTAGAACATCCTCTCATTGCAATCCGATAAGAATCGCTATTCATTCTTTTCTGCATCCAAATTATTTTCCAGATGACAATTCTGTTTGCCTTTCTGCAAATTTCATTTTATCTTTACTTTAAATTCTCAGATTCAAGCCGGCCATCAATTGGCCACTCATAAATTCATGCAACAATCAAAACCAATTATTTACATAAAAATGAGGAGGCAAATATGAAAAAATTTTTACTGTTATTATTCGTTTTGGGAGCAGTTACGATAAACCTTTCATTTGCTGACAAGGTCGATAGAGCGCTGGCAGCAACAATTGCCAGGAACTTCTGTCAGACCAGTGCGAAACTCAGAGCCAGCGGTGCAGTGAATCTCACCCTTGCCTATACGGAAACCGCCAAAGGGATCTCAACCGGAAAAAGCTCCAATCCGGAAACTCCCTTGTTTTATATCTTCAACATCAATCAGAATAACGGTTTCGTGATGATCTCGGCAGATAATGATGTAACCCCGATGCTTGGATACACTACATCCGGCAGATTTACAGGGAAAAACCTGCCCCACGCATTCATGAAGCTGATGGAATTATACAAAGAACAGATCCGGTATGTGATCATCAACCATTTAAAAGCCGACAATGCCATTGCATCCCGCTGGGAAAGCCTTGAGAACGGCCAGCCATTGAATCCTGCGAAAAATGCTAAGACTGTCAACCCTTTGCTGAGTACTACCTGGAACCAGAATCCTTACGAAAACGAGATGTGTCCTGCAGATCCTGCCGGCCCGGGGGGGCATTGTGTCACCGGTTGTCCGGCTACAGCCATGGCACAGATCATGAAATTCTGGAATTACCCCACTACCGGTACCGGCTTCCATTCCTATAACGCGAGCAACAGCAATGGCGACTACGGAACATTGTCGGCCGACTTCGGTGGTACAACCTACGACTGGGCTTCGATGCCGCTGAACCTCTCCAGTTCAAATTCTGCCGTGGCACTGCTGATGCTTCATTGCGGTGTTGCCGTGGAGATGAATTATGGTCCCAATGGCAGCGGTGGCTGGGTCATCGAAAATGATCAGAATGGTAACCATGCTGCATGTTCGGAAATTGCTTACAAGACTTATTTCGGATATTCCTCTTCCTTATCGGGACATCAACGGTCTGAATTTTCTGATGCTGACTGGAAACAACAATTGATGACAGACCTGGATGCAGGCCGGCCGGTTCAGTATGCAGGCTGGGGAACAGGCGGACATACGTTTGTGTGTGACGGGTATGATCAGAATGAGTTTTTCGACATGAACTGGGGATGGGGCGGTGAAGCTAACGGCTTCTTCGACCTGGATGCTTTAAACCCGGGAACCGATGATTTTAACAGCAGTCAGCAGGCCATCTTTGGCATTCAGCCTGGTCAGTCCGGAGGATCTGCTTCAATGTCACTCTATGGTGCTATCAGTGTATCTCCCGATCCGATCAGTTATGCCGCCGCTTTTACGGTTCATACAAACCTCATCAACACCGGGACGTCTGCTTTCTCGGGCGATTATACCGCTGCGCTTTTCACGAGTGACGGTACATTCGTCGATTTTATCCAGACCCTGACCGAGAGCAATCTTCAGCCGAATTATTACTATACCAACGGACTGGATTTTGCCACGACTGGCATTCCTGCGGCAACACCCGGAAATTATTACATTGGCATTTATTATCGTCCGACCGGTGGTGGCTGGACACTCGCCGGTGATGGTTCCTACACCAACCTGGTCAGTGTGACCATCCAGGGATACCCGAATGACATTGGCCTGTACACGAATATCGTTCTTGATCATAACATCATTGTCGGCCAGCCATTCACAGCCACAACACAAATAGCAAACTCCGGTTCTTCCAATTTTTCCGGTTATGTATCCCTTGATCTTCATGCCTTAGACGGGACATGGATACAAGCCATCCAGGAATATCCGAGTGTTAGTCTGCAAGCCGGATATTATGATACATTTCCGTTTTCTTCCACCGGGTTAAATGTGGCTCCCGGCGAATACCTGCTTGTTGCCTGGGATCAGCCGAGCGGCGGCAGCATGCAACTGGTATCCGGCGCTACCTATTCAAACCCGATCAAGGTTGTGATATCCGGCCAGCCATTGGCGCCCGATGTCTATGAGCCGAATAATACTGAAGCCACGGCCCGGCTGCTCTCACCAACATATAACAAGGCCATGGTAAACTACAATACTGCCGGATCAACAATTCATTCGAGCGATGATGTGGATTATTATAAAGTTGATCTTCCTACAGGATACACCTATACCGTCAATGCAAGGGTTCATGACAGCTATGACAGCGGGAACGGACAGGTTTATACTGCCGATGTGATGTTCAATGTAGGATTTGGCGGCCAGGTTTCTGATACTTATGATACCTATTGTCCAACTTTTACAATTGATGGCGGCGAACTAACTTTTGAAGTGTTCCCTTATTTTCCAGGTGAAATCGGTTCTTACCTGCTGGATGTAAACGTTGACAGGAATCCCATCGGGATTGAAACGATCGATGCCAACAGCAAGATCAGTGTATTTCCCAATCCTGCCAAAGACGTTGTGACCTTCCGGATCAATTTGTCACAACCGGAGATCATTTCCGGGAATCTGACCAATATCTTTGGCCAGCAAGTGATGGAAATTGCAAAGGCAAGTTATGGTGCAGGTAAGAGTGATGTCAGGCTTGATGTCAGCTCGCTGCAAGCCGGGTGTTATTTCTATGAGTTTGAAACGATCAATGGCAAGACCACGGGGAAACTGGTCATAACGAAATAGTTTTTTTCACCGCGGAGACGCAGAGACGCAGAGCGTTGATGTTCAATACACTTTTTCTCTGCGCCTTTGCGCGGTAAAAACAAACTTGTGAGAACGGCACATCCCAAGAGACAAATCCCAAATCCGAAATGCGAGATCCGAGATAATCAGGACTTCCTCTTTTTCTGCTTCTTCTCCCCCGCAAACAACCCCGCCGTATATTTATCATACAGCTCGAACAGAAACTCTATCCGTTTCGTTTCATTAAGAAATGGCTGCGGCCGGTAACTCAGATCAACCGCCTTATCCAGCTCCTGGTGCGCTTTGACAAGCTCCGGCGGCATAGTGAGGGGATCATACAGATCGGCCAGGCTGCTTCCGGGAAACAATAACCGCGTATCCAATACCTTCTGCGCTGCTTCTTCTATTGCCTTGACCTGCTTCTCTGACGGGGATTCGGGCCAGGGGAAGTTGTTGTAGACGATGGTATTTGAGTATCGGTAATCACTTTTTATTCGCCCACAAACATATTTAACCCATGACATATGCATTGTAGAAGTTAGAATTGCAAAATGGTATTGTTTAGCAAATGGAACTGAGAAACAAGAGTTGTTCAAAATATTGTCCTTTGAAAGGAAGCCAATTGGAATTATTCTTCTATGCTCTGAAGAATGCGAAGGAACAAGTATGTATTCGGATTTTGGCTGTCTGTTCTCAGTAAACAGTGTTGGGAATTCAGCCCATTTAACTGTGGCTTGCTTTGAACTAGCAAGTCTCATTTTCTTAACTTTTTCTACTCGCGAAGTAATTTCTGAGATACCTCTTAGTTCATGTGGGTTAATATTTACCAACCACAAACACCAACGATTAATTCCGTTGATATATTCATCTGCACTTATAAAAGGTTTAATGAATTTTTCGGATTCAGGAAAATCTGAGATCAACTGAGCTTTCTGTGAATCATTCAATAAGAGATTGCCGCCATCAGTAGGTTGACTTCCTTTGAACATCTCAGGAACTTCACAATATGGCTTTGTTCGCGAAATGATAATTAAATCTTTACCTGCAACTAAATATGGACTTATATTGTTAGTCCTTATCTCATGTGGCTCTCCTTTAATATCTTCATATTCAAAAATTCTTTTTTCCGGAATATTATAATTCGAAAAACCGATGATTACAACATGAACAGCAGCATTCCCCCTTGCTTCATTATTCCATTTGAATGTTCTGTGTGCAAAATGGATTTTGATCTTGTACCGGTTAAATAATTCATTCCACAAAACACCAACCTGTTCTCCCTGCGAAATGGAATTGGTTGAAACAAAGGCGCACTCTGTTTTATATTCTGTAGATTGAGCAAGATACTGGGCAGCCCTTATGTACCATGCAGTAACAAAGTCAAGAACACCTGCACCTTTCACTCCGTTGAAGACCTTTGCCATGTCTTCCTTCTGCTCAGCATTCATCAATGATTTACCACTGAACGGCGGATTCCCGTAGATATAATCAAACCGTTGTTCTCCCTTTTCCCATGGGATCGGGTCGATCAGGCTTTGCCAGTCGGTTTGCAGCGCATTTGCACAAACAATGTTGGGGGCTTTTTTCAGTGGCAGACGGATAAAATATTGCCCGAACTCTTCGCTCACGAGCATGTTCATCTGGTGATCCATCAGGTACATGGCCACCTGGGCGATCTGGGAAGGGAACTCTTCGATCTCAATGCCGTAGAACCTGTCAACATTCAGCCGGATCAGTTCGGAGATATCAGTTACCAGTTGTCCCTTGTTCAGTTGTTTAATGATATCAAGTTCGAGGAGTCTCAACTCCCTGTATGAGACGACAAGGAAATTCCCGCATCCGCAAGCAGGATCAAGAAACCGTAGCGATGCCAGCTTCTCATGAAACTGGATCAGTTGTCTCCTGTTATCCTTTGCAGCATCGAACTCCTTCCGGAGATCATCAAGGAACAGCGGCTTGATGACTTTGAGAATGTTTTTTTCAGACGTATAGTGTGCGCCAAGATTGCGTCGTTCCACTGGATTCATGACACTCTGAAAGAGCGAGCCGAAGATGGCCGGGGAGATCTTTCCCCAGTCGAGGTTGGTGCACTCAAGGAGAATATTCCGCATGGCCGAATCGAAGGAAGCAGGCGGAAGTGTCTCTTCAAACAATTTTCCGTTCACATAAGGAAAGGCAGCCATCTCCTCATCCAGGTTCGTCAGCCGGTTTTTCCTCGGAGTATTGAGTGTATAAAAGAGTGATGATAAATGGTACGCCAGATCGCTTCCGTCTTCTTTGGTCTTATTCTCGATGTAGTCGTGAAGCTGATCTTTTTCAAATATGCTTGTATCCTCGGCAAAGAGACAGAATAGCAGTCTCACCAGGTACACTTCCAGCGAGTGGCCGGTATAGCCGATGGCTTTCAGCTTGTCGTGCAGTTTTCCCATCAGCTCGGCTGCATGAATATTCACGGGATCTTCCTCCCTGAAAACGTGCTTCTGATAACCGGCAATGAAACCAAACTCTTTGATGTTCTTGTAGAGATCCTGCAATTCAAATTCGTGCATCCGGTCTTCTTCCAGGTCATAGAGCCGGAACCTGGCGAAATCAGAGACCAGCACAAACTTCGGCAATTCGTAATCCTTCAGTCCCGGGAAATAATCAAGCGCCTGCTTGTACGCCTTATCAAGGTTTTTTCCTCTCGATTTGTGTTCAACCAGGATCGTGCCTTTCCAGAGCAGGTCGATATAGCCGGTGGAGTCGTCGAGACGTTTTACAGGTTTCTCGAAGCTGGCCACTTTGCGACGCGATATTCCGAAGACATTAAAGAACTCGTCCCAGAAAGATTTTGCTTCCGCATCTTCGCTGCACTCTTTTTCCCATTCTTTAGAAAACCGGATCGCCCGGTCCTTGATCTCATTCCATGAGAGGGGCATATAGATTATATTGGAGATTCAAAGCTAAGAAGATTGAGGGGATTATAAAAAGATTAATGACACTTGCCTGCCGATAGGGAATATGTGAATGACGAATATGCAAATGCAATGACAGGAATTTCGAATTATGATTGAATCCGGGTTCATTAGTTACAATCCTAATCCCGTAGGGATTGAATATGTGTAGCAATTCAAAACACGGTATGCCCATTCCGTCCCGTACGGGACGGGATATTTTCGTGTACACAATTTTCTACCAATATTATGTGCCTACGGCACAAGACAAATCCAAAATCTGTAATGCTATATCCAATTCGTCATTTGTCATTCAATAATTGCATTCGTCATTCGCATATTCGTTATTCATGTCATTCTTTCTTGTATTCGTCATTCTTGTCATTTCCATTCTTTACATTTGCTGCGCCCGTTCTGCGCCTTTGTTGCGACCAGTGTTTAGATTAACTATAGTTGATGTTTGGTCATCCTTTTTTTAACCATATTCAGACAAATCCATCCCGGAAAGAGTGTTCTTCACACTTATATGGGACGAAATTTTATAAAATTTAATGGTTTTATTCAGGTCATGAAATAGCGGTGCCAGGGCCGGATTGACCTGTTTGTGGATTTTTAATCAAAAGAATGCTGGGAGATTTCTTTGTGTTAACCAGGCGGTGAGGCATCCTTTATCGTCATCACTGATTTTACCGTGTTCCCCGGCGAATCAGTAACCCTGACCACGATCCTTCCTTTTTCCCATTCCGGAATTGGTGCCATCACTTTGTAGATCCAGCAGCCTTCTCTTAGACTATTTACAGCAAGTCCGCTTTCAATTTCGAGCCCCTGAGCAGTGAGGATAGTCACGATCACGGCAGCTACACAATAGTTGTCATAAGCATTGACACGGATCAAATCGCCTTTCTTTCCCTTGTATCTGGAAAGATCAACTTCCCTGACCTCAGGTTTCTTCATGTAATCAGCAACGGCAACATTCCATACCGTTTGCATCCCTTTCGCACGCTTTCCGTAATACTTCCGCATCTCAGGATCTGCCAGCGTCTTTCTCGAATATGCCATCGCTTCACGGAAGCGCATCCGGTTTTCCTTCTGGGCCTTGCTCCACTTCCGGTTACTGTAATCAGGGGTCATAGAGATCACGGTCCTTTTTCCCCAACTGCGGAAAATCAGGTTGCCAATCCTGCCGCTGTAACCCTGTGTAATGAGGTTGTCTTTGTTGATCATCGTGTAGCGGATTAGAAATGATGCTGCAATATATATAATTTTTAGAAATTGTGCAAGAGACAAATCCATACGAAGCAATTACGAGTATGCGAATGAAATGACATAAATTACGAATTACGAATAAATCAAATGCCAAAGGGTTATTCGGCGGGGACCCACTTGGCGAAGATCCCGTTAATGACAAGTCCGAACTGTGAAGTGCAAAGTGTGAAAAATATGGCCATCCCTGAATATAATTGACTGGTTTCGTATTAAAAAGGACCCGCCTCATGAAATTTCCGTTAAGAAAATCGAGGAATGAGCGTTAAAAACTGCGGGCTGTTTGAGGAGCGGAGCGACGAGTTCCCGCAGTTTAGCGAATGACGAAGATTTTTAGGAAATTTCGTGCAGCGGTGACTTTTCTTTTGGTACTTTTCTTTTGGTGGAAGCAAAAGAAAAGTACATTAAAACCCGCGCGGCCTGAGCGCAAAAATTGAATACTCGAATATTGATCAACGATTTTTGAAATCAGATCGGAAATCAGAATTCGTTGACTTGAAATCAACCTGATGCTATATGGTTATTCGGCGGGGACCCACTTGGCGAAGATCCCGTTAATGACAAGTCCGAACTGTGAAGTGCAAAGTGTGAGACAAACAATACCAGTCACCACACCTGCCGGCCGGTAGGCAGGTAAGCGGCCTTGACAAGCGCGGGTCAATCAATGCAATTCGGGATAATGGTTCAATCTTAGCGCTGGGCGCAGCCGCGTTGGGGTGACGAGGCCCGCGCGGCCTGAGGACAAACCTTCGAAAACACGAATCAAGTTGTTGAAAGAGAGAAGGGATTATGATCGGAGATCATGATCCACAGAGGGGAGGCATCAACCTCAAAAACCGCATCCTTCGGATGCTTTTTTTATTCCTTCGAAAACACGAAGCGAGCTTCGGTTTTCTTCGGAATAAAAAAACCGCCTTTCAGCGGTTTTTTCGGTTGCGGAGAGAATGGGATTCGAACCCATGAACCGCTTTTGGCGATTACACACTTTCCAGGCGTGCGCCTTCGACCAACTCGGCCATCTCTCCAAAATCGTGACGCGTGACGCGTAACTTGTTACGAACAATTGATGGTGCAAAAGTACAAAAATCTCCGAATCATCCAACTGTTATTTCTCCGCGTAGCGATGTTTGCAACAATTGCTCCACCTCTTCCTTTGGGAAACCACTGCCCAGCAGGTACATCAGCTTGGTGACAGCCGATTCGGTCGTGATGTCTGACCCGCCGATCACGCCGAGTTTTCCAAGTTCGGCACTGGTCTCGTACTTGCCGATATCCACTGCGCCGCCTTTGCACTGGGTCACGTTAAAGATGATAATACCTCTCTGGCTTGCCGCATGAAGCGCCGACAGAAACCAGGCGACCGTCGGGGCATTGCCGGCACCAAAGGTTTCAAGGATGACGGCTTTAAGACCCTTTATATTCAGAATGCTGTTCACTACATTTTCCCTGATACCGGGAAAGAGTTTGAGAATGGCAATCTTCTCATCCAGTATCTTGTGCACCTTAAGTTTCCTGAAATTGGGCTTCATGATCAGGTTCTCATGGTAACGGATATACACACCGACCTCTGCAAGCGGCGGATAACTTCCCGAGAGAAATGCATTGAAGTGCTCTGCATTCAGCTTGGTGGTCCTGTTTCCGCGGAACAGCTTATTCTCAAAACAGATGGCGACTTCGGGAACCAGTGGCGTATCCTCAACCTTTGCTGCTGCAATCTCAATCGAGTTGATCAGGTTTTCACGGCCATCCGTCCTGACTTTCCCGATTGGCAGTTGCGACCCGGTAAAGATCACAGGCTTGTTCAGGTTCTCAAGCATGAAGCTAAGCGCCGATGCCGTGTATGCCATGGTATCGGATCCATGCAATACGACAAAGCCGTCAAACAATTCGTAATTCTTTTCGATCAGTGTTGCAAGTTCAACCCAGAATGAGGGATGCATATTGGATGAATCCAGCAACGGATCGAACGTATAAAACTCAAAGTTGTAGTCGAAGTTCTCAAGTACCGGGAGATACCTGTAGATATTATCAAAAGCAAGCGGCTTCAGGATCCCGGTCTTCGGGTCCTGGATCATGCCGATCGTGCCGCCGGTATAGATGATGAGGATTGAGGTTTTGTTTTGCATTGGATCTTTATTGAAGAACAAGGATCAACGATATTCGATTTCAGATTTAGTTATAACGTCTGATTTTGACAGACTTCGTAAATCAAAAATCGTTAATCCTTGTTCGTAAATCTTTTTCTTATTATTAAAACTCGCTAACCCTTTAATCCGAATAATCTGAGCGCATTTTTCGTAGTAATCTCCGCAACTTCCTCCACCGGAACATGTTTAATCTCTGCAATCTTCGCCGCGATCAGGGGGATATAAGAACTGTCATTGCGCTGCCCGCGGAAAGGCGCCGGTGTGAGCCAGGGAGAATCAGTTTCCAGCACAACATGCTCCAGCCCGATTTCTTCCACCACTTTCTGCAATCCCGAATTCTTGTAGGTAATGATCCCGCCGATCCCGAGGAAAAAATTAAGATCAATCGCCTGTTGTGCCTGTGAAACCGATCCGCCGAAACAATGAAAAATACCTTTAAGTCCAGGCTGTTTCCTTTTCCCAAGAATAGAGATAACTTCATCAAAAGAATTCCTGGTATGTATTACCAGCGGCAGGTCATACTCCAGGGCAAGATCAACCTGTATATTCAGTGCATCTGACTGTTCAACTGAAAAAGTCTTGTCCCAGTAAAGATCCATTCCCACTTCTCCGATCGCAAAGAACCTGGTTACATTCAGTGCAAGCTGATCCCTGATAAACTCCAGTTCATCCCGGTAATTCGCTTTTACAGATGTAGGATGCAGTCCGATCATCGGGAAACAATGATCAGGATGGCGGTGACAGAGCTCCATCATCCGTGGAAAATATTCAATGTCAATGCCCGGAAGAAAAAGATATTTTACGCCTGTGTCAATTGCTTTCTTCACAACCTCATCGCGATCCGAATCAAATTCCGCAGCATAGAGGTGCGTATGTGTATCTGCGAAGATCATCTGGACTCCAAAGGTGCATTCAGGGATTTGATAATTCCCTCTATGTTCTGATCGTTCATGCAGCGGAAATGACCCTTCGGACATTTCTCAAACCCGATTTTGCTGCATGGACGGCAGGAAAGTTTCTTCACTTCAAAGATCTGAGAAAGATACTGCTCGCTTTCGGGGAAGTATGGCGTCATCCCGAAAGCAGGGATCGTGCTGCCCCAGATCGAAATGACCGGTTTCTTAAAAGCAGCGGCTATGTGCATCAGGCCGGTGTCATTCGAGATGACCTTGTCTGCCTGCCTTACCAGTGATGCGCTTTGATTGATGTTATACTTTCCGCAGGCATCAAATACTTTTGTTTTGCATGCCTTTGTAATTTCTTCTCCGCGTTCAATATCCTCATGACCACCCAGCAATATCACGGGTTTGGTAAGCCCGTTGCAGATCATTGCAACTTTATCTGCCGGAAGGATCTTGGTATTGTGCTTTCCGCCGATGGCAAATGCAATATATCCTTTCTGAAATTCAGACGGTAACGTATCCATCGAAACTTCATCCTTCCCGGGAATAAAATAATCAAGCCCTTTCCCGTCGTTTTTCACGTGCATTCCTGCCAACGCTTCAAAATACCGGTCGACTATGTGAATCTCCGGCAGGAAATTAAGCTTCAGGTTGACCATGACCCATTTTTGAATATTCAGTTTCGGGAATGTGGCATTAGGCAAGGTGAACTGCTTCTTGACAAAATTGGATCTGTAATTATTATGAAGATCGATGATGAAGTGAATATTCTGGGATTTGATCAGGGGAATGAGGTCCTTGAAATTATGCTCATAAAGCCAGATATGATCTATATAAGGACTGGCTTCGAGGATCGGCCCGAACTGTTTCTTGGTAAGGTAATAAATTTCCGACTTGGGTACCTGTTCCTTGATGCACCGCAGCAAAGGGGTTGTCAGTACGATGTCTCCGATCGAACTGAAACGGATGATCAGGAAATTCTTTGGTCTTTTCATTGTTCTTGTGAGTGTTGGGAGTTAATGCTTTATCCGGTCCTAAAAAGTATTCCATTCTAACGGATAAACTGATTGTTCACCTTTTCATAGCCGATTGATGACTCGGGACCATGACCAGGATAAACAACTGTATCATCCGGCAACGTAAACAATTTCTCGCGGATACTTTTCATCAGCAGGTCAAAATTACCCGACGGAAGATCCGTCCTGCCAATCGTATCCTTAAACAAAACATCACCCGTTATTACGAAACCCGCTTCTTTGTTGTAAAGACAAACACTTCCGGCTGCATGACCCGGAGTATACAAAACATTCAGCTTGTTTTTTCCATATGAGATAACAGCCCCGCTGTCGATGAATCCTTCCGGATCGGGGATTATTCCTACTTCATAACCAAATGAACGGCCAATCTCTGTTGCTGTAAGAAAAAACGGCACCGATTCCTCATGATATTCGGGAAGAATGCCATAAGTCTCGGCAATGAATTGATTTCCCAGGATGTGGTCGATGTGACAATGGGTGTTTATATTTCTTACCGGTTGAAGCTTATGCTTCGCGATGTAATCGCGGAGTTCCTTCTTTTCATTTTCCTCATAACAGGCCGCATCAACAATGATGCATTCAAGAGATTCATCGTAAAGCAAATAGGTATTTACCTGAAAAGCATTGAAAATGAAATTTTTTATCGTTCCCATGAGTAAAGTATGAATGAATGCATTGGTTTTCAAAGGTGCACAAAGGTATGAAATTGATCATTCCTGATGATGACATTTAAAATAATCTTATCTTAGCGGGGTTCTTTTTTTATCCATTTTTGCCTTAAAACTATGATCCGTGCCGGAGTTTGGAAAATACCCAGGCATTTAGCAAAAGCGATCCTTTTGGCGCTGGTCATGCTTTTTTCTCCTTCAATAATCCAGGCACAGTTTTACAACGGCTCACAATTGACCTTCGGAAAAAACCGTGTTCAGTTTACCGACTTTTTGTGGACCTATTTCAGGTACGACAAGTTCGATACCTATTTTTACCTGAATGGAAAGGAACTTGCTACGTACACCGCGGAGTATGCCGACAAGCACATCAAGGAGATTGAAACCGATCTGCAATCGACGCTGGAAGAAAAGGTACAGTTCATCATCTTCAACAACCTCAGTGATCTCAAGCAAAGCAATATCGGGCTCACGGGTGACTGGGACAGCTATAACACCGGTGGCGTGACACGCATCGTCGGCGGGAAGGTCCTGCTTTATTTTGACGGAAACTACAATCATTTTGAGCAGCAGATCAGGGCCGGGATCGTGACGGTGATCCTGAACGAGATGATCTACGGAACCGGGATCGGCGCACAGATCAAGAACAATACCATTTTCAACATGCCTGAATGGTATATGAATGGCCTGATCACCTACATCTCGCAAAAATGGAATACGGAGATCGACAATACGGTCAAGGATGACATCCTTCACGGAAAGTACCTGAAATTTAACCGCCTGTCAGGACTGGAAGCCGCAAATGCCGGTCGTTCCCTGTGGAATTACATCGCCCTGAAATATGGTGAATCCTCGATCCCGAATATCGTTTATATGGCACGGCTGAGCCGGAATGTGGAAAAGGGTTTCCTTTACGTGCTCGGAATATCCTTCAATAATCTTGTATCAGAATGGCTCGCCTTTTATAAAGGCATTTATGAAAATGACGATGCTTCAAGGTCAACGCCCGAGGGATCTGCCCTGGTGAAGAAGCCCGATAAGGAAAAAGTTTACAGGCAGCTCCGGATCAGCCCGGATGACAAGTATGCCGCCTGGTGCACGCATGAGCTTGGCATTCACAAGATCTATTTAAAGAATCTTGAAACAGGAAAAACAAAGAAGATCTATCGCGGCGGTTACCGGATCGAAGACAAACCTGATTACTCTTTTCCTTTGCTGGCCTGGCATCCCAGCGGGAAGATGCTGGCCATTATCACCGAACGGAAAGGTGAGGTCTATCTTTATTTTTATTCCGTATCCGATAAACATTTCGAAAAACGCGTCCTGCCTGACTTTGACAAGATCCTCGATTTTTCTTATTCCGAGGATGGAACACTGATGGTCTTTTCAGCCGTCAGGAAAGGGCAAAGCGACATTTTTGTATACAACATCATTGCCGGCTCCTATCTGCAGGTCACCAATGACATCTATGATGACCTGAATCCACGGTTCATCTTTCATTCCCGGTCGATCATCTTCAGCTCCAACCGTCCGGGCGATACCATCCGGTTCAATGAAAAGGTGAGGATCAATCAGCGGCATTTCAATACCGATCTGTTCCTTTACGATTATGCTGCAAAAAAGAATGTGCTGAAGCGGATAACCAATACAGCATTGGCTAATGAGATCCAGCCGATGCCTTATGATGATCATTATTTCTCCTTCCTGAGTGATCAGAACGGAGTCTATAACCGGTACCTGGCGCGTTTCGACAGTTCCATTTCCTACATTGATACGGCCACCCATTACCGTTATTTCACCAATGCCGTTCCCATTACAAATTATTCAAGGAACATCCTCGAACAGGACATGAATCCAAACAGCACCCGGATCGGGCAGGTTGTATACAGGAACAAAAAGTATGAACTGCTGACAACGGATAAGATCCAGGCCAGGCATGTATCTCCATCAAACCTGACCAATACTTTTTATGAGAATTCCGAGATCCGGCTTGCTAATCCCGAAGCCCCTTCAGCAGTTCCGGATTCTTCAAAAAATATGCAGGAGCTGATCCCCCGGTCAACGAAGAAACATTTTACAACTGTTATGCAGAACGGGCAGCCGGTGGAGAATCCCCGGAATGTCAAAGGCATCATCCCGCCGGGAGGATTGGCAGGAGATACCCTGCATCTTGTAGCTGCTGATACGACATCCGGGAACCGGGGCGGGATGGGAAACCGGGCAGCAAAGGACACTGTCAATAAGTACCAGAATGCAAAGCCCCTGAATTATTACGTGGAATATTCCATTGACCAGATGGTAACGCAGATTGACTTCAATTACCTGAATTCAGCTTACCAGCCATTTACCGGGGCAAAGGAGGCGATCTTCATCAATCCCGGGCTCAATGCACTACTCATGGTAGGGGTTACCGATCTCATGGAGAACTACAGGATCACCGGGGGCGTCCGCCTTAATTTCAACCTGGTCAATAATGAATACCTGCTCAGTTATACAAACCAGCGACGACGGCTTGATCAGCAGATCATCTTTCACCGGCAATCGATCGAGGAAACCGGGTATTATTCCTACATCCGTCACCGAATTCATGAGCTGTATTACATCCTGACCTACCCGTTCACACCGGTATTCAACATCAAGGGAACCGCAACGTTCCGATACGACAGGGCTGTCTATCTCTCGACCGACCAGCCAAACCTGCAGCAACCGGATGTCGATAAATTCTGGGGAAGCATCAAAGGTGAGCTGACGTATGACAACACCCGGAATGTCGGGCTGAACCTGTATAACGGGACACGTTATAAAATTTTCGGAGAGTACTACCAGATGCTCAATGCAAGAGACAACAACATCGTGGTTCTTGGAGCCGACTTCCGTCATTACATGAAGATCCACCGCTCGATGATCCTGGCACTCCGTTTTGCTGCCAGCACCTCCTTTGGCACCAACAAGCTCATCTATTATATGGGCGGCGTCGACAACTGGCTCTTCCCGACGTTCAACAACACGACCTCTGTTGCAACCGATCAGAATTATGCCTTCCAGAGCATTGCCACCAATATGCGCGGATTTGATCAGAATATCAGGAACGGGAATAGTTTCTTTGTTGTCAATGCGGAAGTCCGTGTCCCGGTATTCCGGTATTTTTATAACCGCCCCATCCGTTCTGATTTCCTGAACAATTTCCAGGCCGTGGGTTTTGGTGACCTTGGAACTGCATGGACGGGTCTCAGTCCCTATTCGGAGAACAACCAGCTTTTCACCTCCTATATAAATACAGGTCCTTTGGCGATTAAAGTCCAGATGATGAAAGAACCGATCGTCGAAGGGATCGGCTTCGGTCTGCGATCGCGCATTTTCGGGTATTTCCTCAGGGGCGATATGGCCTGGGGAGTTGAAGATGGCATTATCAGGAAACCTGTGTATTACCTTTCTCTCAGCCTCGATTTTTAACTTCTCAGATGACGAAAATGGACCCGCGGATCCTGGAATTTGTTGATGAACATCATGTGCTGACACTGGCTGTTGCCAAGGATCAGCAGCCCTGGTGTGCATCCTGTTTTTATGTCTTCCTCGAAGAGGAGAATCAGTTTGTCTTCACTTCGGATGATGACACGAGGCATATCCGGGATGCTGTGGAATCAGGGAATTTTAGGGTGGCCGGTGCAATTGCCCTGGAGACAAAAATGGTCGGAAAGATCAGGGGAATACAATTCTCCGGGAACCTGGTGAAACCCGATGGCGATCTGCTGAAGAAAGCGAAAAAGATGTACCTGCGGAGATTCCCGATTGCACGAATGGCAAAACTCGAACTCTGGGGACTGGTGCCCAATCACATCAAGATGACCGATAACCGCCTGGGATTCGGGAAAAAGCTGATCTGGGATCTGGATCCCATGGAGGAATGAAAAGTCAGTTATGTTAACGATTTATTTGGTCTGAACAAAATCCCGGAGACCGTTTTTTCACTTTAAACAAATCTTTCATCATACTTTTTTTAAAGTCAAAGCATTAAAATTTATCAACCGCGATGTTAATAAAATAATAGCATTGACAGCGATAAGTCGTTGTATATTGCCTGATGAAAGAGGTTCCCTTCTCTTTTTTGTACCGCCTACAACCTCAACGATTTATATATTCATCACATAAAAATAATTTTCTCACTTGGAAACGCCCCCAATCGTTAACACAGAACAGGAAAAGAAACCCGATTTTTATGGGAACTTACTATCTAAAAGAATGCGACCAAGAGCAAAAAAAGAAGAGCCGGAAATGAAGAATGAAGCAGAAGATATCAGTAAGAAAGATCCTGGTAAGACCCCGGTGAAGATCTATACGATTCCCGAAGCGATTGAAAAATCTACTGCCTATTTCAAGGGAGACAGCCTGGCAGCGAATGTCTGGGTAAACAAGTATGCATTAAAGAATGCCGACGGCCAGTTGTATGAACTGACACCGGATGACATGCACCACAGGATTGCAAAAGAATTAGCCCGGATTGAAAAAAGGTATCCGAACCCGATGAGTGAAGAGGAGATTTTCGAACTGATCAGGGATTTCAGGTACATCATTCCGCAGGGCAGCCCCATGGCAGGAATCGGGAATAACTTCCAGATCGGATCGCTGTCCAACTGCTTTGTGATCGGGAGCGATGAATCCTCCGATTCTTACGGCGCCATCATGAAGACCGATGAAGAACAGGTCCAGTTAATGAAAAGAAGAGGCGGTGTTGGTCATGACCTTTCCTATATTCGTCCCAAAGACAGCCTGGTCAGGAACAGTGCACTGACATCAACCGGGATTGTTCCGTTCATGGAAAGGTATTCCAATTCCACGCGCGAAGTTGCGCAGGAAGGCAGGAGAGGCGCGCTGATGCTGAGCATCTCCATCAAGCACCCGGATGCCGCGCATTTCATTGATGCCAAGCTGGAAGCCGGGAAAGTTACCGGTGCAAACATCTCTGTAAAGATAACCGATGAATTCATGAAGGCTGCGATCAACGATACGAATTTTGTCCAGCAATTCCCGATCGATGCTGCCGTTCCGAAATTCTCGCAGACGATAAAAGCACGCGACCTCTGGAAGAAGATCGTTCACAATGCATGGAAATCAGCTGAACCCGGGATTTTATTCTGGGACACCATCATCCGTGAATCCTTGCCCGATTGCTATGCAGATCTTGGTTTCAAGACGATCTCAACCAACCCGTGCGGCGAGATCCCGCTGTGCGCCTACGACAGCTGCCGCCTGATGGCGATCAATCTTTACAGCTATGTCGACAAGCCATTTACTGCTGACGCCAGCTTTGATTCTGAAAAATTTATCGAACACGTTCACAAGGCCCAGCGGATGATGGATGACATCATTGACCTGGAGCTTGAGAAGGTCGACAACATCCTGAAGAAAATCGATTCCGATCCTGAAATTGATGAGATCAAATCAAGGGAACGTAACCTCTGGCTGAACATAAAGGAAAAAGCAATCAAGGGAAGAAGGACCGGGTTCGGGATCACTGCCGAGGGAGATATGCTTGCTGCACTTGGCACGCGCTACGGATCGGATGAAGCGATCGATTTCTCGGTCGAAGTGCATAAAATGCTGACACTGGAAGCCTACCGGTCATCGGTTACCATGGCCAAAGAAAGAGGCCCGTTTCCTGTCTTCAACGCCGAACGCGAAAAAAACAACCCGTTCATTCTTCGCATAAAGGAAAATAATCCTGAACTGTACGAAGATATGGTAAGGGACGGACGCAGGAATGTTGCACTGCTCACCATTGCTCCTACAGGTTCTGTAAGCATCCTCTCACAGACTACCTCCGGACTTGAGCCGGTGTTTGCCGTGAATTATAAAAGGCGGAGAAAAGTGAATCCCAACGACAAACATGCCAAGGTCACATTTACGGATGACGTTGGTGATACCTGGGAAGAATATCATGTATTCCATCACAAATTTGTCAACTGGCTCGAAGTGATGGGACTCAATGTTGATGAAGTGTCGAGAATGGATGAGAAAGAACTGAAGAACATCATCCGGAAATCCCCTTATTATAAAGCCACAGCCAATGATATTGACTGGGTTGCCAAAGTCACGATGCAGGGCGCTGTCCAGAAATGGGTCGATCATTCCATCAGCGTAACGGTCAATGTTCCTTCGGATACGAAAGAAGAGATGATCGGTTCCATTTACGAAACTGCATGGAAAGTTGGTTGCAAAGGAATGACGGTCTATCGCGATGGCAGCCGGGCGGGTGTGCTCGTAAGCAGCGGCTCGAAGGAGCAGAAAAAAGAAGCAAACGAATTCATTGAAACCAAGGCCCCGGCCCGTCCTGAAAAGCTCGAGGCGGAGATTGTCCGTTTTCAGAATGATTATGAAAAATGGATCGCAGTCGTTGGCTTGCTGAATGGCCGTCCTTATGAGATATTCACCGGGCTTGCAGATGACTTCTGGATCCCTTCATGGGTTGTGAAAGGTTCGATCATCAAGGTAAAACTGGATGGCGACAATTCCCGTTATGACTTCCAGTTTGAAGACAAGCAGGGATACAAGATCACCATCGAAGGACTGAGCCGTTCCTTTACCAAGGAATACTGGAACTACGCCAAGCTGATCTCCGGAATCCTTCGTCATGGCATGCCTTTGCCATTTGTTGTTAACATCATCTCTAAACTTCACTTTGAAGTGGATACGATCAATACCTGGAAAAATGGTGTTGAACGGGCACTGAAAAAATTCATTCCCGACGGAACACAGGCGGCAGAGCATAATTGCCCGAAATGCAGCGACCAGAATGGTCTTGTATACCAGGAAGGGTGCCTTGTCTGTAAAAGCTGCGGGTATTCAAAGTGCGGATAATCCCTGGTCAGAAATGCAATTTGTGGTAGTCAAACGTCTGGCTGTCCCTTAATTGCTTTATCTTCCGTGCAATCATGATCAGCGGCTGCAGGTTATTCTGAATCATCCATTCAATGGCTTCCTTCCTGCCACGGCAACATTCCGCGAATACGATGTGGAACAGGTAACCGCTTTTTTCCAGCCATTCAAATGCTTTGGGATCTTCATCGATGGCGCTGTCGAGTGCGGCAAGTTCGAGGAACTTATTTTTCATCAGCCACAAAAAAGCCTCATCACTTCCCCGGATTGCATGCGAAAGTGCGGACAGTTCCGGATACCCGTTTTGGATGAGCCATTCCGTGATCTCCTGGTTCCCGTTGATGGATTCACCAAAGGCCAGGATGATTTTCGGGGGATATGACAGCAGGTCGGGCATTGATCTTTCTTTACCAATAGATCAGTAAAACAAGTATAGCTTTACCTCTCTTGAATATCGAACAAGGATTACTCACAAGATACCCAATTTTCAAGGTGTTCGTGAAATCGCTTCGCTTTGTTAACGATTTTTGATTTTAAAACAGGATTAAAATTAACCAATTAATCCAACTTCATAAATCGTTAATCGATATTCCTTGTTCTCAAATAAAAAATTCAATCGTAAATCGTAATTCGAATCAATCGTAAATAACGTTGTATTGTCAATCAATATACGTTAACTCTAATATTAAGCTTTCTGACTCTTTCAGCAATCTTCTCCAATTCAGGAATCGGTACTTTCTCCAGATGATGCGACGGTGTTGCCCTGTCGAGTGAATAGATCATCACTTTCTGCGGTTGTATGAATTCAATGTGTTTCAGCCATGCGGTCAATTCTTCTTCCGTGGTATTATCGACAGACTGATCCTTGTAAAAACCTTTTAGGAAAAGACTTTGGATGATCACCTGCCCGTTGAATTTCTTCAGGTCCAGGATCATCTCTTCAAATCTTTCCGGTTGAACCGGGTTATTGATCAGCTGAAATAATTTCCCTGATCCCGCATCGAGTTTCTGGATGTTATTATCAAGTTTCAGGAGCGACCGAAACACCTTCTGATCATGGATCATCGAAGCATTGGAAAGAACCGTCACTTTTGCACCCGGTGCATATTTATCGCGCAAAGCCAGGGTATCATCAACAATCCCGGGAAAATCAGGATGCAATGTTGGTTCGCCGTTTCCTGCAAAAGTAAGTGCATCCGGGAGATGTTCTTCAAGTACCAGCGCTTTCAGCTTTTGTTCAAGGAATTCCCTTACCTGGAGTCGTGTAGGAAGACTGACCATGTCGCCGGGAATCTTTTCTGTCCACCCGCATTCACAATAGATGCAATTGAAAGTACAGTATTTTTCATGAGTGGGCAGGGGGTTGATCCCGAGGGAAAGTCCTAATCGACGGCTACGAACCGGACCGAAGATGACATCATGAAACAGGAAAACAGGCATACGTCCGGAGAATTTCTGCAAAATTGAGAATTTTCAATGGATTGAGGGGTATACCATGGATAGAAAAATTGATTATTTTTACTTTTTATATTCAAGCGGATGACATCATTGGAAGAAATACAGGCACCTGTCCATGAACACATCGTGGTATTTGAGAAAAGATTCAGAACTGCGATGAAGAGTTCCGTACCATTGCTTGACAAGATCACTCATTACATCGTCAAGCGCAAGGGAAAACAGATGCGGCCCCTTTTTGTGTTTCTTTCTGCAAGCATCTGCGGCGGGATCAAAGAACCGACTTACCGTGCCGCTTCGCTCATCGAACTGCTGCATACTGCAACACTCGTTCATGATGATGTGGTGGATGATTCAAACCTCCGCCGTGGATTTTTCTCGATCAACGCCTTATGGAAAAACAAGATTGCCGTGCTGGTCGGGGATTACCTGTTATCGCGCGGATTGCTTTTTTCACTCGAAAATGATGACTTTGAACTGCTGAAGATCGTCTCCAATGCCGTCAGGGAGATGAGCGAAGGAGAATTGCTGCAGATCGAAAAGGCCCGTAAGCTTGATATCCGTGAAGAGATCTATTTTGAGATCATCCGGAAAAAGACCGCTTCACTGATCGCTTCATGTTGTGCATGCGGTGCCTCATCCTCCGGTTCGGATGCTGAAACCACAGAAAAAATGCGTCTTTTCGGTGAATACATCGGGATTGCCTTCCAGTTGAAGGATGACCTGTTTGATTATGATTCTGCCAATAATTCAGGAAAGCCGCATGCCCTCGACATCAAGGAGCAGAAGATGACACTTCCGCTTATTTTCCTGCTGAATCAGTCGACAGTCATGGAAAAACGCTGGATCGTCAACACCGTAAAAAACCACAGCACCGATCCTAAACGTATTGCCCTGCTGATTGAAAAAGTAGTGCAGAAAGGCGGCATCACTTATTCAAAGGAAAAGATGCTGGAATACCGCCAGAAGGCGATTGACATACTGAACACCTTCCCCGAAAGTAAATACAGGACGAGCCTGGAACAACTGGTCATTTTTACGACCGAACGTAATAAATAACAGCTTTTGCAGTTTTTTCTTCGTGAAACTGCAACTCCGGATTTTATTGATATCAGGCTTTTGCCTCTTCCGGGCATTTAGCGGCATTTCGCAGGAGCGAGACAGCATCATCAGGATCTTACCGGAGATATGCCTTTCGGAAACTGAAGTCCAGGTTTTTCAAAAGGTCAATGAATACAGGCAACAGCATGGTCTCCCTGCCGTGGCTCTTTCCAAATCCCTGACTTATGTAGCCCAGTCGCACGTCTGGGATCTTGCCGTCAACAATCCTTCTTCACAACGGTGTAACATGCACAGCTGGTCTTCAAAAGGACAATGGACTGCCTGTTGTTATACGGAAGATCACAGGCATGCTGCATGCATGTGGAACAAACCCAGGGAGCTGACCAATTATCACGGGGACGGATACGAAATTGCATACTGGACCAATGAACCGCTTTCTCCTGCTGATTTTGCAGCAAAGTCGCTGACCGGCTGGAAGCGAAGCCCTGAACATAATGAGGTTATCTTAAACAAGGGAATGTGGAAGACAGCAGACTGGAATGCCATGGGCGTTGGCTATTACCTGGGATATACGGTAATCTGGTTCGGAAAGGAACCGGATGTTGAGCCGGAAATACTTCCCTGCATGAATTAATGTTGTAATTTTATAAAAATTTGAATTTTCTAATGTGCCCTAATGTGACTATTGTGGTAAAAAAAGAAAACAGTTCTAATCAGGAATATTAATCATCGATGTATGTTCAGAAATATATTATTTGGATTGTTGCTGATCACCTCCACTACCCTTTTTGCACAACGCTTTAATGGCGGTATCATAGCCGGAGGTAATGTCAGCCAGGTGGATGGAGACAATAATGACGGTTACAATAAATTTGGCTTCCAGGCCGGCGCATTGGTCAGCTTGCAGGTCTCCCCGCATTCATCCTTCCAGATGGAGATGGAGTACATCCAGAAAGGCAGCCGCATCAATGCGGACACCCTTACCAACACCGGGAATACTTACCTGATGAGGTTTTCATACCTGGAGATCCCTTTGTTGTATCAATTTTCATTTACAAAAGGAAAAAGGTGGTCGTTCGAAGCCGGACCTGCCATGGACGTCCTGCTAAGTTCCTATGAAGAAAATAACGGGATTGAAGTACCTGCGCAATACCAGTACCCGATGAGGGCCATTACATTATCAGGTATTTTCGGCTTTTCCGCTTTTATCACTGATCACCTGAAAGCGAATTTCCGGTTTAACTATTCTTTGTTATCTATACGACCGGAGAAGAATTATCCTCCGACGTCCCGGCATATCCTTTTTGAAACCGGGCAGTACAACAATGTTCTTCAACTGTCGCTTTTATGGTACTTCAAACCCAGGGAGCAATAGTTATTGAATGAGATTTACCACTAAGGCACTTAGAACACTTAGAATCACTAAGGTTTTATTTTTTTTATCTTTGATGATTGGCTCTTAGAATCATTATTCTCAGTGTTCCTTAGTGCTCTCAGTGCCTCAGTGGTTTAAAATATTCTTTTTAGAATGAAAAAGATCAAACTCATTGTCGGCATCACCGGCGCCAGCGGCGCAATTTACGGCCAGCTCCTGCTGAAGAAGCTCGAAACGCTGAAGGACCAGCTCGGCGATTGTGGCGTGATCTATTCTGAAAACGCCAGAGCAGTCTGGGACTTTGAACTGGGATCATTCCGGGAAACATCATGTTCCTTTACCGTCTACAAACCAAATGATTTTTTTGCGCCCATGGCTTCGGGTTCTGCTGCTTATGATGCCATGATCATCTGTCCGTGCACGATGGGAACGCTCGGGCGGGTTGCCTCCGGAGTATCGTCAGACCTGATGACCCGCGCCGCCGATGTGATGATGAAAGAACGGAAAAAGCTGATCCTGGTACCGCGCGAAATGCCATATAACCTCATCCATCTTTCAAACATGAAACTGCTTACTGAAGCCGGTGCAACCATTTGTCCGGCATCTCCTTCATTCTACAGCAAACCTGTTTCCATTGAAGACCTGGCGATGACTGTTGTCGACAGGGCGCTGACCCTGGCCGGGTTTGAAATTGATTCCTTCCGCTGGGGAGAGAAATAAATAAAATCTACTTCTTTTCCGTGGCGAAATGTATATTTCGCATTAGGCGGGCATATCCAACATGACCTACCGGCGTTTCGCTGAATAATTCCTTAAAAGATTTCTCTGTTAAGCTGATCCAGTCGCTTTTGTGCATTTTATACAATTCCGGGTTAACAAAAAATTCCGGCTCTGAATTCGGTTTGGCAAAAGCATTGAACGGACAGGCATCCTGGCAGATATCGCAGCCATAGATGCGGTCATTAAACCGGTCCCTCAGTGTTTCCGGCAGATCAGCTTTGTTTTCCAGGGTATGATAGGCGATGCACCGCTCCGGATCAAGCTTGTGCGGTTCCACAAGTGCACCGGTCGGGCAGGCTTTCAGGCATTTGTCGCAGCTTCCGCAATGATCTTTTTCAGGCATATCAGGATCAAGGATAAGATCGGTAAGAAGAACCCCGATAACGAAAAACGACCCGGCAGCTTTGTTGATCAGCAGTGTGTTTTTCCCGATCCATCCCAACCCGCAGCGTTGTGCCCATCGCTTTTCCAGCAATGGCGCGGAATCTACGAATCCCCTGACATGACTTGCCCCAAGTTCCGCCTTCAGATATTCTCCCAGCACTTTCATTTTTTCCATCAGCACCGTATGATAATCCTTACCATACGCGTATTTTGCAAGAATGAAATTGTCCTGTCCGGGAATGACGGCAGCCGGGAAATAGTTCATGATCACGGCAATAACAGATTGAACCTCTGGCATCACAAGCCGCGGATCAAGTCTCTTTTCAGGAGTTCTTTCAAGATAATGCATCCCGGCATTCCTTTTTTGGGAGAGATAGTCCTGAAAAATCACCTTCTCTTCTTCCAGTGTTTCGGCTTTGGCAAAGCCGCATTTGTAGAAGCCGAGCTCCAGGGCTTTGCGTCGAATGCTGTTAGTAGGGGGTTGCAAATAATTTGAAGATTTGAAGATTTGAAAACTAAAACAATTCCGACTGCGACCCGGGTTTTATCTTTCCAAGTTTTTTATATGCCAGTTCCGTAGCTTCCCTTCCGCGCGGGGTACGCATGATGTAGCCTTCCTGGATCAGGAATGGTTCGTAAACCTCTTCAATGGTCCCGGGGTCTTCCGAAACTGCCGTTGCGATGGTAGTCAGCCCGACCGGTCCGCCGCGGAATTTCTCCACGATGGCAGTCAGGATCTTGTTATCCATCTCATCCAACCCGTCGCAATCAACATTCAGGGCAGTCAGTGCGTACTGACTGATGGCCAGGTCGATCTTTCCGGTTCCCTTGATCTGTGCAAAATCACGGACACGCCGCAGCAGCATGTTGGCAATACGGGGAGTTCCCCGGCTTCTCCTGGATATTTCTTCCGCAGCTTTTTTATCGATTGGGACATGCAGGATCTCCGCGGAACGTTTGATGATCTTTTCCAGGACATCCGCGGTATAATAGTTCAGCCGTGAGTTGATCCCGAAACGTGACCGCAGCGGGGCTGTAAGCAATCCCGATCGTGTGGTCGCCCCGATCAGGGTGAAAGGATTCAGCTTGATCTGGATGCTGCGTGCATTCGGACCGGTTTCGATCAGTATGTCGATCTTGAAATCTTCCATGGCTGAATAGAGATATTCCTCGACAATCGGGCTCAGCCGGTGGATCTCATCAATAAACAGCACATCATTTTTCTCCAGCCCTGTCAGCAATCCTGCCAGGTCACCCGGCTTATCGAGAACGGGTCCCGAAGAAACCCTGATATTCACATTGAGTTCATGGGCAATGATGTAGGAAAGCGTGGTTTTGCCAAGCCCCGGTGGTCCGTGCAGAAGCACATGATCCAACGGCTCTTCGCGATGCTTTGCGGCCTGGACGAAGATCTTAAGGTTTTCCACGATATTCTCCTGCCCTGAAAAATCAACAAATTCATTCGGACGCAAAACTTTTTCAATCTCCTTATCATCAGAGCTGAATTGTTTACCGGTCGGATCCAGGTTCTCGTTCATTTTTGCTGAGGTTACCACATTCTTCATAGCATTGTATGAAGCAACACAAAAGTAACAAAATTGTCAATGAGAGCCTTAACTTAAAAAACGATCCGTGCCTATTGGCTGTTGTACTTTTTTATTATCTTTACCTAGAATTTTGCGAAAAAGTTACTGATCATGCACCCAATCATCGTTGCTGTCGATTTTTCAAATACGTCAATCCATGCACTGGAATACGCTATTGTCCTTGCCAACAGGTTCAAATCTGACATTATCTTAATATGGGTCGATAAGCTTGATTCCGCTGAAGCCATCTATCCGGATTCCTCCAACAATGTCAGGAACGAAGCCAAGAAACGGTTTGACGAGCTCATCGAACAGTATGGGAAATTGCTCGAGAAGGGGTTAAAGATTGATTACAAACTGAGAAAAGGCAAAATATATCACGAAGTCGATGGTATGGCACGGACATTAGGTGCCTCCATGATCGTTGCCGGTGCCCATGGCATCTCGGGTTATGAAGAATTCTGGATTGGAAGCAATGCCTTTAAAATTGTAACCTATGCCTCCTGCCCGATCATTACGATCAGGAACGACTTTCCCATTCTGGATAAAATTGACAACATTCTTGTTCCGATCGACAGTTCCGTGGAAACGCTTCAGAAACTGCCGGTCATTGCCACGCTTGCATCGCTCTTTAACTCGACGGTTCATCTTGTGGCAACGCAATACTCGCAGCTGAAATCCATTCAGCGGCTTGCCATGAAGAATGCAGATGCCGCCTCACACTATCTGAAAAAGAATAACGTTAATTCCCTGATGGATGAACTTGTGAGCCATGATATAACCAAGGCTGTTATTGATTATGCGACAGAACTCGATGCTGATCTGATCGGGATCATGACAGAGCAGGAAACGCCGGTCAATATCCTGCTGGGTCCGCATGCGCAGCGATTGATCAACCAGTCAGCAGTTCCGGTACTCAGTGTTCATCCCCAGGAACATTTTTCTTTATGAAAGGCCCCGTTCATCACCGGATTTGTATCGCCCTGTTCACAACATTGCTATGCCTGGCAGGCTTAACCAGGATGTATGCGCAACAAACCGCTGAAAATAGCGGGGAGATAAAAGTTGTCCAGGATGAGAAGGTCGACCTGCTGGTGAGCAAGCATATTCAGATCAACCAGGACAAGAAAGGCATTGACGGGTACCGGATCCAGATCTTTTTTGATTCGGGGACGAATTCAAAAACCAGGGCACAATCTATTTTCGACGCCTTTAAAACAAAGTACCAGGAAACCGGGGCTTACCTGACATTTAAAGCACCAAATTACAAAGTGAGGGTCGGGGATTTCCGTACCAAGCTAGATGCACAGCGCTTTCTTAATTCCATCATCGGTGAATATCCCAATGCATGGGTTATAGAAGATATGATCAATTTGCCCAAAGTTCAATGATTAAAAACTTCCACTATGAACAAAATTGTCGTCGCCATTGACTTTTCAGAATGTTCGATCAATGCTTTTTTCCATGCTTTATCGATTGCACAAAAATGCCACAGCGATTTATTGCTGGTGTGGGTAGGAAAAGCCTTGTCGGAGAAAGACAAATTTGAGGATCCGAAAGACCCGAGCAAAGAAGTTTCAGTTCAGTTTGAGGAGCTGATTGCAAAGTATAAACCTGAGCTTCCAAACAACAAAATTGAATACAAGATCAGGACGGGAAAAGTCTACAAGGAAATTGCAGACGAAGCCAGGGAAAGCAATGCAATGCTGGTTGTAACGGGAACGCACGGAGCCACTGTTTTTGTGGAATTCTGGATCGGAAGCAACGCCAATCGCATCGTTTCTCTTTCACCCTGCCCGGTCATCACCATCCGCGGCGGAATCGATATTCAGCGGTCGTTGTCAAAAATCGTATTTCCGATCGACAGTTCACTGGAGACACGGCAGAAAGCAAATTTCACAGCCTACCTTGCCAAACAGCATGAGGCGGAAGTTTATATCCTTTCATTATATACCACCAAAGTAAAAGCCATGCGCCAGAATGTGGATCTCTATGCAGATCAGGTTGCTTCGTACATGGAGGAGATGGGGATCAAATACAACATTCAAAGCGTAGTTGCGGATAATATCGCGGATGCCATGATCGATTATGCCAAGAAGGTGGATGCCAACCTGATCTCGATGATGACACAGCAGGAAACGAATACAGCGAATTTATGGATGGGACCCTATGCACAACAAACAGTGAACCGGTCTCCGATTCCTGTGTTGAGCATTCATCCGATGAATACGCTTACAGCAGGAACATCATTCTAAACTGAACTGCTGCCAGGAAAAAACTAATTCCTGTCGAGGCAATTCAGATCCGTAAAGGCAATCTTAAGTCTTTCTACGATGGATTTTTCACCTTCCCTGAGCCAAGCACGGGGATCGTAAAACTTTTTATTGGGTTTATCCTCACCTTCCGGATTGCCGATCTGGCCCTGCAGGTACCCCTGGTTTTTCTTGTAATATTTCATGACACCATCCCAGAAGGCCCATTGCGTATCCGTGTCGATGTTCATCTTCACCACACCATACCCGATGGCTTCCCTGATCTTTTCAGGCTCGGAACCCGATCCGCCATGGAATACAAAATTCACAGGATTCGGGCCCGTGTTGAACTTTTTCTGGATATATACTTGTGAATTATGCAGGATGACCGGTTCCAGCTTGACATTTCCGGGTTTATAGACACCATGGACATTGCCGAAGGAGGCAGCAATGGTAAAGTTATCGCTGATCTTTTTCAGCTCCTCATACGCAAATGCAACGTGTTCAGGTTGGGTATAGAGACGTGAGCTTTCAATTCCTGAATTGTCCACACCATCCTCTTCACCACCGGTAACGCCCAGTTCAATTTCAAGCGTCATCCCGATCTTACTCATTCTTGCAAGATATTTTTTACAGATCCCGATATTTTCCTGGAGTGGTTCTTCGGAGAGATCAAGCATGTGGGATCCGAACAGTGGTTTCCCGTTTTTTTGGAAATATTTTTCCCCGGCATCCAGGAGACCATCGATCCAGGGAAGCAGCTTTTTTGCTGCATGATCGGTATGGATGATGACCGGAACACCATATAGTTCTGCAACCTCATGAATGTGCTGTGCGCCCGAGATGCATCCTGTAATGGACGTTCTCTCTTTATCATTGGAGATTGATTTTCCTGCATAGAAGACTCCTCCCCCGTTCGAAAACTGGATGATCACCGGGGAATTCACAGTTTTTGCTGCTTCCAGGACGGCATTGATGGTATCTGTTCCTGTGACATTCACTGCCGGCAATGCAAACTGGTTGGCTTTTGCTATCCGGAAAATCTCCTGGATATCCTGACCGGTTACAACACCGGGTTTTACTTTATCAAAAATTTTTTCTGACATATATTTTAGATTTGAAGTTGCTTTATCAATGAACAATCAAAAGTAATGAATATTTATTTAACATGAAAAGTCTTACCTTTGCACCCATGGCTCCGTAGTTCAATTGGATAGAATGGCAGATTCCGGTTCTGTTGGTTGGGGGTTCGAGTCCCTTCGGAGTCACCGGTTAACCTGTAAAGTGCAACGTGCAAATTAATTTGGACTTTGCACTTTTCGTTTCTGATGTAGTATTGATTTCATAGTACTAATGGCCCAATACGTTCATTTCATGAAATATTTTTTCTTAATCATTGCTGTCATTGCCGAAGTAATTGCCACTTCTGCACTGAAATCCGTTGAAGGTTTCACGCGGTTATGGCCTTCAGTTGTGGTCGTCATCGGTTATGGAGTGGCTTTTTATTTCCTTTCCCTGACATTGAAAACCATCCCCGTCGGCATTGCCTATGCCATCTGGTCGGGACTGGGCATCACCCTGGTTTCCATAATCGGGTACTTTGTTTATAAGCAAACCCTGGACTTGCCGGCGATCTTGGGATTGTGCCTGATCATTTCCGGGGTACTGGTTATTAATGTCTTTTCAGAAACAGTTTCGCACTGAAAAATTGAACCGGAACACATTGCCGGGTTGGTCGAAAAGCCGCAGAGGCATTGCGCATAACGTGAAGTTCATCCATCCGGGATAACTCAGGATAAAACACTTGTATCATTTTCGCATACTTGTGCGAAAATGCGTATCATAGCCCCAGCAATTCTACGCACCAACAGTTTACCTTTTGAGTTCCGTACAAAGTTTTCTATTATCAAACTTTGTTACAATCACTCACTTAACAATAACAATCCTTATCAGATTTAAGATCTTTGGCACGGTCATTGCATCCCCAGGAAAAATTAACGATCCAGCAAAAAAGGTGTGCTGGTTAATATTCACGAGCGATGAAGAAATATGTCCCCATTTTGATACTTATCTTTTTATCTGCAGCCGGAACTATTTTCGCACAAGAGACAGGACAAATCGATGCATCCAAACCCACAAACTTCTATTCTTCATTGGATAATACGCTGGAACTGAATCTTCAGGAATCAACAGTAAGCCTGGTGGGTTACCGGGCGAAACTGACCCTGGCACCGTCTGAACGACATTTGATCCTGGCGGAGATCCCGTTGCTTTACAACCTGCCGAACAAGAAATTCGGTCTTGGCGACATACGCGCCCGCTACTTCTACCTGCCGTACAAAAACTATGAAAAGTTTATCGGCGCTTTCGGCCCCTCAGTCGATATTATTGCACCAACGGGAAGCGCGGCAAATGGAATTGGTTCGGGCCGATGGACGATCGCTCCGGGTCTTGCTACCGGATTAATGTTTGCCCACTGGATTCAGGTTTTCCCGGTCCTTTCATACCAGTACATGACGAAATCGACCATCGGTGACAGTTTACTACGAAACCCGATCCATGGCATTTCACTTCAGTTTATAACACCCCTAGGGATCTCTGAGAAGGCCTATTTCCAGCTAACACCAATATTCATGGAAAATTTTCAGAATGGCACCGGCACCTTTTCTTATGTTCAGGAGCTCTATTTCGGATACCAGATCACACTCAAAGGACTTCTTTCAGCTTACTACAAAGGAGATTTCAAGAATAATGGTCACCAGATGAGCGTGGGTTATACCTTCTTCTTTTAGTGAGAGGGCATGTTCTCAAAAAAGTTCCGCCGTTGTGAATAGTTTGAAATAAGAACATCATATTATTAACGAATAAAATAACAATTCTATGGAATCGAAATTTAAAATTTTACGCATTAGTTTGTTTGTAACGTTGGTGATAACAACAATGGCTGTTTTCGCCCAGACGGCAGATTGGGTCTTTAAAAACGGAGCGGTTTATACGATTGACGTTAAAAATCCGAAAGCAGAGGCGGTGGCGATAACCGACAAGAACATCGTTTATGTTGGTAACAACAAAGGAGCTGAAGCCTTCGTCGGGAAGAATACAAAAGTCATCGACCTGAAAGGCAAGATGTTGCTGCCGGGTTTTGTTGAATCGCACATTCACCCGTGGTTATCAATGTTTGCTGCTGGTGCAGATCTTCAGACTGACTCTTTGGAGGAACTCCTGGCCAGGGTTAAGACATGGGCAGATAGCCATCCAAATTCCAAGGTCATCCGCGGTTTTGGCTGGCGTTACACCTTATTTTCCACGACTGGCCCCGACAAGGGGACGCTTGACAAGCTGTTCCCGGATCGTCCGGTTATGCTGATAGGCATTGACTGTCACAGCGCATGGGTTAACAGCAAGACACTCGAACTTGCGGGTATTGATGCCAAACATCCCGATCCTGTTCCGAATATTAGTTACTATCAACGTGACCCTAAGACCAATGAGCCAACAGGGTGGGTTGTTGAAACAATTGCGGAGCAGGAGGTCCTGGCAAAACTGGATCCACCCACACCCGAAGCTGTATTCAATGCATTGGCAGAAAGATTGCCGGATTTCTCAGCTAACGGAATCACAGCTCTCTGGGATGCCGGGGTAGGTGTTATCAAAACGGAGGTCGGCCTTGATGGCTATCAACAACTGGAAAAAAAAGGTAAGTTGCCGGTCAGGGTTGTTGGAAGTTATTATTGGAACAACGCATCGGTAACAGATCCGGTGGATATAGTGCTGGAGTTGCGCAAGAAGTACAACTCGGAGTTAGTGCAAGTCAGGACGCTAAAAATAATGCTCGATGGCGGCGAAGCCCAGCACACTGCATTCATGCTTCAGCCTTATGCTGACCGGCCGGGGTTTTACGGAGAGTTGTCATTGCCCAAAGAGCTGGTAGAAGCCGCGATCCTGAAAGCGGTTTCTAAAGGAATTGATACGCATGCCCACTGTTATGGAGATGCAACGACACGAGCATACCTCGATGCCATTGAGAAGGCACACAAAGCGTATCCAAACAGTCCGTCAAGACACGCTGCAGCGCATGTAATCTTCCTTGCCGACGCGGATGTACCCCGGTTTGCGAAGCTGAATGTTACGTTGCAATCCTCCGCAGAATGGGCTACACCTGATCCTACTATTAAAAGGACCTCTGAAATCGTTGGTGAAACAGTCGCTTTCCGGGAATTCTTCCGTCATAACTCCGTGTTGAAAGCGGGTGGTCGGGTTGCGTTTGGATCGGACTGGCCAGCCTCCGGATATGTTTCGACTTTCCGTCCGCTTGACGAAATCCAGGTTGCCATTACCCGGGGGATTTTGACGCAGTATGGAAAGGACCAGTTCACGCCAGTGCTACCACCCGTAGATGAATGCATCACCCTCGATCAGGCATTAAAAGCATCCACACTTGATGCAGCCTATGTGCTTGGAAAAGAAGACAAGATCGGGTCAATTGAGGTAGGAAAACTAGCAGATATTGTGGTGTTGGAGAAGGACCTTTATAAAATTCCATCGTCACGGATCAGCACTACAAAGGTGAAGCTGACGATGATGAATGGAAAGATTACCTACCAGGCGCAGTAAACGGCTTAAATCTGTTCCTCCAACGGTGAATACGCCAAATCTAAAAGTAAATGAATACATTTTAATCCTCCATCATATGAAACCGATCATTTCAAACCAGAACATCACCCTCAGGATCGCAGGTTTACTTTATCTGCTATCAGCTTTTGCCATAATTCCTGTCAGCCAGGCACAGAAGAACCAGGACATGAAATACAAAAAGATCCTTGTTTTAGCCAAAGTTAAACAACCCGATATAGAAAAGAACTTTGAGAATGCCATGGTTAAAGCTTTAAAGGACAAAGGATATGTTGCCATTCCTTCGTACAGTATTTTTAATGACAGCGATATAGAAAATACGACCAAGTTGGCAGAGAAGGCAGATAGCCTGAAAGTTGATGCTTTACTTGCCTTTACCTTGATTGACGTTCAAACCTCTGTTATCAATGCTCCCCAGGTATCGGCCAGTGTAGGGGTGCCGGTAACCATAGGGTTTTTCAGCGTTTTTGTCGGAGGCAGCGTCCCGTTGGGAGGAGGGTCCAGGGAAGAAAAGACAGTTCGTGTCAAGGCCGGGTTTTACCATGACAGGAATTCATCCGAACCTTCCTGGCAAATGACATTGACAGGAAGTATCAGCAATAATACCACGGACGAGTTGATTTACGATTTTGTGAAGAAGTCTGTTAAAGCGTTGCTCAAACAAAAAGTGCTATAAATAAAGTGTTCTTGTTAAAGGCAGAGTGATGGATCGCCCGGTTTCCGGGAATCAGCAACCTGCCCGGGAATGCCTCATGTTAACACAAATTTAAACCTATTGATTACGGAGCATGTCAAGATGTTCTCCATTTATGACGTTCGTAATGCAAGACTAAAATCCTTCAAGATGCTATAATACCTGTAATTCCTAAAAACCAACAATTATGAAAAAAACTATTCTGATTTTACTTTGCTCTTTGAGCGTATCCTTATCAGTCATCGGCCAGGAAAAGCAGACGCAGAACTTTTTCAGGTTTTATGCAAATGTGGGTGTCGGAGGAGGTATCAGTACAAGTTCATCCTTCAACCTCCTGTATGATCTGGACATGAACAGCACAAATCCATCCATCAGTGTTCACCCGGTTGGATTGGGAAATGGTTTTAGCGGCTACGCCACCTTTGGATACCGGTTTAACAAGTATTTAGCGGTGGATGTGACTGCCAATGAGTTCCTGGGCCTCCCGGTTGGAGGCGATTCGGTCGTAAACCTTTACGGGTCCGGTCATGCCGAAACGAAAATCCTGGGCAGAATGTTTAGCGTTATTCCAGCAATTGTTATTTCAGCAGGTCTTGAAAAAATCAACCCGTATGCCCGTTTCGGACTTCTTGTGGGTGCTTTCCCGACCATGCTCACCAGGTATTCCGAAGCGAATGCAAAGGGTAATCCCGCCACGAGCCTCGAGATCACCAATCATTATTACGGGGGCGTTGCTTTAGGTTATTCTGCAACAGGCGGGGTCAGTTTTAAAATTTCAAAACTGATCACTCTTTTTACAGAGTTACAGTTCTCTCATGCCACCTGGTCACCTGATCATAGTGAGATCATAAAATATACGGTATACGGGGAAGATAAATTATCAACTCTGACACCGTATGAAAAGCAGGTTGATTTTGTGAGGACAAAATATCTTGCTGATCCGAAAAATTCGGGGTCACCAAGGCAGGAACTGCGGATGACGATTCCCTTCAGCACATTTGCTGCTAATTTTGGAGTTTCCTTCAACTTTTGACAAGCCATAAAGTAGATAGATCGAAAAGCATAGCGTGATCCCGGGAGATTTCTGATTCCCGTTCTGTCCATGTGCCGGGGGAGGCGGTGCCTGTCCGCTTGCAGGAAGAATCAACACCAGGGTGAAGAGGGCTACCAGTGCTATAAATAGTCTGAATTGTTTTTTTATAATATTGATTTTTTATCGATTAATGAGTTCAGTTTCTAAATATGAGATTGACGGATATTTGAATAGCGAATGACAAATTATTTCCATTTATCCAGTATCTCCTCTTATTCGTCATTCGCATATTCGTAAATCTTGTCATTTCTTTTCAGTCCTGACCAAGCTCATATTCCCGGGAGGACCAGGTTTTTGAACATGATCCTGAACTCCGTCCCCTTCTGACGAACTATTTCAATGGATCCTTCAAGCTGTTCGACAAGGAGGCCAACAATAAACAAACCCAGCGATTTCTCCGATCCTGTCGATACCGTTTCGGGAAGCCCGATTCCGTTATCGCTGACAACCAGTATTACCTGGCCATCAGTATCTTTTTTCAAATCTATCAGGATCAGCCCCTTACAATCAGGCGCGAAAGCATATTTAAAGGCATTGGTTAGCAGTTCATTAATAATCAGCCCCAGTGGAAGTGCCGTTTCAATCTTGATGTCAACCTGGTCCATGTGAGTTTCCAGGCGTACCTGTTGATTCCTGAAGGTGGATGAGATGTAAGATATGAGTGATCCGATATACGATGCAAGTGGAATCCGGTCGAGAGTTTCCGACAGATAGAGGTGCTCATGGATCAGGGCCATGGAACGCATCCTCATCTGGATGTCAAGGATGATCCTGCTCAGGGTGGGATCGGTGTGTTTACGAAGCTGAAAGTTCAGCAGGCTGATGACGATTGAAAGGTTGTTCTTGACCCTGTGATGGATTTCACGAAGCAACACTTCTTTCTGCTCGAGATTTTTAAGTTTCAGCTCTTCATTCTCAACTTCCTTTGACCGGTCGCGGATCAGTGTAATGACTTTATTGACCTTCTTGCTTTTTATAAAGGGAAGAATTCTGAATTCAGCAAATATATTTTTATCTGAGAGATTGATTTTTTGCGAGATGACTAACCCTGATGCATTCAGGAAGGTATAGTTGATTGCTTCTGTAATGGATGAATTGATGAACGGAATTTTTCCTGTGATCTTTTTACCGGAATAATTCTCCGGTAACCCATGCCGTTTACATTCCTCAAGGAAAGCCCTGTTTGCCGTCAGTAAGCGAAGTTCCGGATCAACCACCAACACCATGTCAGGAACAGCATTCAGGGTATCCCTGTATTCTATCTCGGAACGTCTTAAGGTTTCTTCTGCTTTTTTCCGTTCGTGGATATCCTGTATGATCCCAAACATTGTTACAGGGGTCCCATCTTCATCGCAGAGTAATTCGCCATGCCCCCAGACCCAGCGTCGTTCATGATCGTTCTGGCGAATGATCTCGTATTCCTTGTCGAATGGTTGCCTGTCCCCGATAACATAATTCTGAAAATAATCCATCATCTCATCCTGTTGTTCCGGGACAATAAGATTGTTCCATGTTTCAAAAGTCTTTTCCGAATCCTGGTCAATGCCGAAAATTGCATCCAGCACATCTGAACATGCATACCGGTTGTTTTTTATATCCAGTGTGTAAGATCCGAGCCTGCCGATCCGCTGGGATTCTTTCAGCCAGTAATCATTTTCTATCAGGAGTTCATCCCTTTTTTTCCGCTCTGTAATGTCGCGGACAAAAGCCCACATCCCTTCACCTTTGCCGGCTTTATTTTTGAGTACAGCAGTTCTGAGTTCAACAGGGAAAATTGTGCCATCTTTTCTCCTGTATTCTTTTTCGAATATTGAAGAATATCCATTGGGAAGAAGCTCCTCATCAACAATTTTCTTCTCTATTTTATGCCATTTCCTGGGGGTAAGGTCCTTGTATGTTAAATGTGACAATTCCTCGGGAGTGTAACCTAACATCTTTTGGTAAACTTCATTACTTTCCTTAATAAATCCTTTCATATCAACATACACGAATCCTTCCATTATACCTTCATACATTCTCCGATGCTGAAATATTGATTCCTCCGGAGCATAAGAAGCTTTCGTTCCTTGTTTTGGGTTTTTTGTTTTCCCGGGTAAAGCGGATGCGGGTGTTTTAGTATCTTTCTTCATAACAAGCGCTGGTGATCCATTGAACATTCATGAATACCTATCAAAGATAAGGAATATAATTCTGATTTATATTTTTGAGGAGGATAAAGTATATCAATAAAAACAAGAAGCAATGATATTGCCTACTACCTGACGACTGTCACCTTTTTCATTTCGGTAGTATTCCCGGCTTTTATCTCAATAAAATAATCCCCGGCAGGGATATTTCCAGTGAGCAATGTGATTGTTTGTCCTTGTTCTAATTTCTCCCTGGTCATTATTAAAACTAATCTTCCTGAAAGGTCAGACACCCGACAGGAAACATTTCCCGGGATTGTGAAGTTTGCTTTCACTGTCAGAACACTGTTTGCAGGGTTGGGAAACACAGAAAACGACTCCCCTTTCAGATGATCCTGATTGCTGATCCCGTTGATGTAAGAAGAATAATAAACATCTGCAGCGTAAACCGTGCCTGTAAATAAGGATTGAGGGTCGCCATTGTTGTTAAGCTCAAGATTCATCCACCACTCACCTGGAACCCAACTGGTCCCATCCCAATTGAAAGCATCCCCATGAATCAGTTTTGACTGGTAACTGAATTCCTGGTTGGTAAAATTTACCCATGCGCCGCTGTTCCATTCCTGGTCAAGAAATGTGAGGCAATTGCCGCTGCCATCGTAGGTATATGTTGAAAGATAAAGGTTGTACCAGGTATTGTTTGCCCAGCTCAGTTCCAGTTTGGTCACCATGTTTCCATTTCCATCAAAAGTGTTTGTGTCTGATGAAGTATTTTCCCAGGCGTTGTTAAACCAGTTTTGTCGCAGGTAGGTTAAATTGTGGTGATTTGAATCCCATGTCCATGTTTCCAGCAGGTTATTATCCCAGCTTGTCCCGTTCCATTCCTGGTTCAGATCAGTTAAATAATTTCCTGATGCATCGTAGGTTTGAATTGCCTGGCCGGCATTCACCCAGGTTCCTCCGCTACCACCAACCTCGACCAGGGTATTAATGATAAATCCAGACGAATCATACGTATAAATGAAAAAATATCCGTTGACCCAGGTTGTCCCATCCCAATGCAGATATTTTTCAGATAATACGTTTCCGGATGCATCGTGTACATAAATGTCAGAATCTGATTTTTCCCAGTTTCCATTTTTCATATTCTGAACCAGGATTGTCGACAAATACCCATTGAGATCATAATCATATTCAGATTTACTGGAATCAACCCAGGTATTGTTCTGCCACTTTTGCAAGAGAGAATGAAGGATATTCAGATTAGGATTAAGTGTGTTTGTTGTAAGGGTGAAATTGGTCCAGATTCCGGCAACCATGGTCTGCACACGATCTGTTTTAATGGTTTCCTGGTCGTACAAATAGATCTCTTTCTTGCTGGGATATGAGGTATTGTAAGAGATTACAGTATCCGGCAGGTATATTGTTTCCACCGGGTGAAAAGTCATCTTTTTGTTGTTTCCCATCTTGAATTTCCCGGATAATCCCTGGGAGAACAGCGGTGCTGCTGAGATCAGGCTACAAATAATAACAGTTCCGATAATTTTCACGGAGGATTTTACGTTCATGATGATTTATTTATGTGAAACAATAATTACCATGTATAATTGAAGATCCGGGATACACGGATTATTTAGTTCTTACAAAGATTAAAAAAAAATTGGTCATTTGACTACCTTTGTTCTTCATATTTTTCAATGGCCACATTACTACAAGTTGAAAACCTGGCACGCAGTTACGGTGAGAAAATTCTGTTCGAGAATATCTCCTTCATCATAAACCAGAACCAGAAAATTGCGCTGATCGCCAGGAACGGTGCGGGGAAGACGAGCCTGCTCAACATCATTGCAGGGAACGAACCTTCGGATGAAGGAACCGTGACCTTGTTCAACCAGGCCTCGATGCAGTACCTCCGCCAGGAGCCGGAACTGAGCGCAGCCAACACGGTCTTTGAGGAGGTGTACAATGCCTCCAACGAGATCCAGAAGACCATCCTGAATTACGAACGGGTGATCCAGGGACAGGACAAAAAAGAGATCCAGCATGCCATGGAACAGATGGATGCCATCCAGGGCTGGGAATATGAGACGCGCATCAAGCAGATCCTCACACAGCTTAAACTTACTGATCTTGACCAGCCGGTTGCACAGCTTTCGGGCGGACAGCGCAAGCGCGTTGCCCTGGCGAAGATCCTGATCACCGAGCCGGATTTTTTGATCCTCGATGAGCCCACGAACCACCTCGATGTTGAAATGATCGAGTGGCTGGAAGAATACATCTCCCAACGAAGCCTCACCATCTTCATGGTTACCCACGACCGCTATTTTCTCGACCGGGTTTGCGATGAGATCCTCGAGATGGAAAACGCTGCGGTTTACAAGTATAAAGGCAATTACTCCTATTTCCTGGAGAAACAGGCAGAGCGCATCGGCAACCAGAACAAGGAGACCGAGAAAGCCAGGAACCTCCTGCGTAAAGAACAGGACTGGATGAGCAGGATGCCAAAAGCCAGGACCACCAAGTCAAAGGCACGGATCGACAGTTTTTATGAGATAAAAGACAAGGCAGAAAACACAGTTTATGAAAACCGTTTCAGCATAAATATTGCCGGAACACGAATGGGAAAGAAGATTCTTGAATTAAATGATGTTTCTTTCAGCTGGGATGACCTGAAAATCCTGAAAGGATTTACATACACGTTCAAACGGTTTGAGAAGATCGGGATCATCGGGAATAACGGGTCCGGTAAATCCACATTCCTGGATATCGTTACCGGCAAGCTGAAGCCTCAGAAAGGTTCAATACAGACTGGTGAAACGATCAGTTTTGGGTATTACAAGCAGGAAGGAATCGCCTTTGACAATGATACCAAGGTGATCGATGTGGTAAAGGAGATCGCTGAAGTGGTCAAGCTTGGAAGTGGTGATACCATCACGGCCGCTGCATTCCTGAACTATTTCATGTTTCCTTATACATCCCATCACCAGCCGGTTTACAAGCTCAGCGGTGGAGAAAGACGCCGGCTGTACCTTGTCACGGTGCTGATGAAAAGCCCCAACTTCCTGATCCTTGATGAACCGACCAACGATCTCGACATCCTGACGCTGAATGTCCTTGAGGAATACCTTGCCTCATTTAACGGGTGCGTCCTGGTT